>JAEEGJ010007275.1_pt1 | contig 31971 bp, 32 predicted proteins | sample 8958761 | NCBI WGS metagenome assembly JAEEGJ01 (sample SAMN16246546, study PRJNA631951) | gut metagenome | biome: gut microbiome; feature: rumen; material: RS-attached | host: Bos | place: Iran: Karaj | collected 2018-10
TATCGACTGGAAACGCAAAAACAAAGACGGCCATGTGCGTAAATACAACGCTGCATTTACCGCACAGGACGGAAAGCTGATTGCAACAGAACAGGGTCTGGATTATGTTGCAAAAACATCCCTTCCCGCTTACCGACAGTTCGACGACCCCAGATATTTTTCAGGGCAGGAAACGCTGCTGAAAGACAAACGCGTTTCTTTGAAAAACGGAATGGGTTCGGTAGCAGTAAATTTGCGGGGGCAGGATTATAAGCTGGGTCTGTTCCTCTGCGAAGATGGCTGGACTGAGAATTATCCTGTAAACGTGCCTGCCATGTTAAAACAGAGCGGCGCTGATATATTATGTAATCTTTCCAGTTCACCTTTTACCCTGGGTAAAAACAGCAAACGGCACGTATTGTTTGGCAGCCAGGCAAAGGAATTGCAGCTTCCTGTTATCTACTGTAATAATACAGGTATCCAGAACACAGGTAAAAACATTTATACCTTTGACGGACAGAGCTGTGTATACGGCCCTGACGGAATGGTCAAGGCGGCAGCGCCCATGTTCGAAGAAAAACTGCTGATTTTCTCCTGGGACAAGGAAACCGAAAAAATACGCGCCTACTCGGCGGAAGACGAAATGATCGCCACGGAAGACGACGAAACTGCCATTATTTATAAAGCCATACGTTACGGCACAGAGCGCTTCCTTAAACAAACCGGCATAAAACGCATGGTTGTAGGCGCTTCGGGCGGCATTGACTCCGCCGTTACCGCGGCGCTTTTTACGGATATACTCGGACCGCATCAGGTTTTACTTGTTAATATGCCCAGCCGCTATAATTCAGAACTGACCAAAAACCTGGCGCAGCAACTGGCGGAAAACCTTGGCTGCTGTTACACCATCGTGCCTGTCAACGACAGTGTTTCGCATACAGTTGAACAGCTTTATACTCCTATCCACAATTACACCACCAACCGGGATTTTAAAGTAGAACTGAACGGGATCATGTATGAAAACATACAGGCCCGCGACCGGGGTTCCCGGATTCTGGCAGGTTTTTCCGCCGCATTTAAAGGCGGCATCAGCTGCAATGCCAACAAAGCGGAAATCACTGTAGGCTACGGTACATTTTATGGCGATCTGATCGGTCTTTTCTGTCCAATGGGAGATTTATGGAAATATCAGGTATATGCTCTCGGAAGATATATTAATGAGTACGTTTATAAACGCAAGGTAATTCCCGAACCTGTTTTTACAATCCGCCCCAGCGCCGAACTGTCACAGGAACAGACTGTGGGCAATGGTGGAGATCCTCTGCTTTATGAATATCACGATTATCTGCTGCGTGCTTTTGTTGAAAACTGGGATAAGACATCCCCTGCAGACATCCTGAAACACTACATCGGGCAGGACCTGGAAGAATTTATAGGCTGTGAGGAAGGTCTTGTTGCCCGGCTTTTTCCCAGCCATGCTGCCTTTTGTCAGGATTTGGAACGATGGTACGGACTGTTTACCGGACTGGCGGTTGCCAAACGCATCCAGGCACCACCAATATTAAGCCTCAGCAAAAGGGCTTTTGGCACTGACTTCCGGGAGGCGCAGATGACAGCGTATTATTCGCTGGAATATAATGAGATGAAAGAAAAGCTGTTAGTACAGGAGCGGTTGTTTTAAATGAAACAGGATATTTATTCTTTTTACCGTATGCTTTCGCTTGCCGCCATTTTCTGGACAACGGTTTCCATGTCTGCCTATACCCCGCATGAAACCGGTTCCCGGGTTACTGCCAGCGGCGAAAAAGCGAAAGAGGGATACACCTGTGCGGCTAATTTTGTTCCGATCGGAAGTGTTATTATCTACGAAGGCCATACGTATTATGTGCAGGACAGGATGAACCCAAAGTATAACCGGCATGTAGACCTGTTTATGGAATCGCATAAAAAAGCGCTGCAATTCGGCCGTAAAGAAGCAAAAGTCCAGGTTATTACCCGGGATGACGGCCGTCCGGACCTTCCGAAAGATAATAAAACTGTTAAAACTGCTCCTAAAACCGCTGAACATAAACGAACATCTGATAAGCACGAACAAACCATAAAAGAAAATAAACAGACAACTTATGAAGAGAAACCTCAGGAGCCTGCAAAAGAAATTACGGCCCAACATTCTGCTGACAACAACCCACATACCCGCAGGCCCGACCCTGCTCCGGTTTTAAAACCTCAGGCCAGGCCCTGAAAACCGGCAACAGAAGTTGTATTCTCTATAGTTTCCTGATATCCTTTCACAGATTTTCAAAGACGTATAAACAAAACTGAAGACCGGAGCGTATCCGTCCGGCAGTCCGTTCCGCGGATTGCCAAAATGATTCAGAGATATGCTCCGGTCCCTTTTTATTTTTCTTTGGGAAAACACTGATAAATGAGTTATGCATGTATCCGGAAATAAATCAGTGATTCCTTACTATTACAATTCGATATGAGCGCCTCTCGCCAGCGTTTCTTTAGCGTCAGCAATTATTTTTTCAATCACATCTTTGCATGGCAGTATTTCGTTCAACACGTTCAGGCTCTCGCCGACCATAATACTGCCATTTTCAATGTCGCCTTCCTTCATACCCATACGGGAAGTCCCGGTCCCCAGTTCCATCAGTTTCTCTTTTGGCGCGCCGCTCGTTTCTGCTTCAAGATATTTCTGTGTAAATGCATTTTTCAAACACCGTACGCCCATATTTCTTGAATAACCGGTTACCACACAGTCCGTGTCTGTTGCCTTGACAATCATTTCTTTGGTTTTTTCGTGAACAGGGCATTCTGTTGTCAGCAGGAACCGGGAGCCCATCTGCACGCCGTCTGCGCCCATCAGCAGGGCTGCTGCCATGGCGCGTCCGTCAGAAATACCTCCGGCTGCAAGCACAGGAATAGGATATTTGTCTTTTAGTACATTGGAAAGTAAGGCCATGGTGGTCAGGGTTCCGATATGACCGCCGCCTTCCATGCCTTCGATTACCATTGCATCAGCCCCGGAAGTTGCAATCCGTTTGGCGAGTTTTACATTTGGTACTACGGGAATCACTTTGATTCCGGCTTTGTGCATCGGTTCGATCCACGGCACCGGACTGCCGGCACCGGTGGTGATGAACGCCACCTTTTCCCTGCAGACAACATCTGCAATTTCATTTACATTCGGAGCCATCAGCATCAGATTAACGCCAAAAGGTTTATCCGTAAGGCTTTTCGCCTTTTTGATTTCTTCCGCGACCCATTCAGTGGTACGTCCCCCGGTACCGATGATACCGGCCCCGCCTGCTTCCGAAACGGATGCGGCCAACACTCCGTCACTGCTCCAGGCCATGCCGCCTTGCACAATCGGATAACGGATTCCTAACAATTCACAAAATCTGTTTCTCATGTCAGTACTCCTTTCAGAGAAATATTTGTTTTTAACTTATTGAAACAGCCTTGAAAGCAAGATAATAATTGCGCCAGCTACCGCACCCACAATTCCTATAAACAAAAAAGCAGGGAGAACAAAAAAGATGATTCCCAACACAATCAGGGCAAACACGATCCATGTAAGAAGACCTCCTCCCAGCCGGTAGACCTTAAAGCCGGAATGATCCCTGTTTTCTTCATACGGCCTGTCTGTCCGGCGGAATGTGTCATCCTGTCCGGAATAACTATCCCGTTCCTGGTACTCGGCACGCTTTGTGTAGCTATCTTCATCAGAAGATCCTTCCATTTCAATGGTTGTCCCCGCAAAGTTATCCCTTTCTTCCCTGGTCAGGCTTTTTGCTTCAATATCAACCTTTTTGTGGCAATAAGGGCATTCTGTGAGACTGTCATCAAATTCATGCCGGCAGAATTCACATAACATGGGTTCTCCTCCTTACGAAAAAACCATATTCATAAACGCATCTTCACTTATGTAACGGGGATCAAAGGGCTCCAGATGCAATACGTCCTTAATTACGGCAGTTCGTTCCGCAATGCTTTTTGTGTCAACGTGTACCTTTTCCGCATAGGGAACAACATCCAGCAGGAAAGTCTTCGTTATCTTCATATAATTATCCAATACTGCCAGCGCCCATATTATATTATCTTCATCCCTGAAACAGGCAACGGGCCGAAGGGCATAAAAATCCCCCCACATCTGCGCGAGGTTTGTCCTGTCCTGCCATGACAGATGCAGCAATTTGCCAAACTGGGAAAGGAACTGATGTACCGGTTCATCTTTTTTGATTGCCGAGGGTATATATTTTCCGGCCTGTCCGGAAGGATAGGTAAGCTGCATGACCATATCCGGGACTCCCGCATAGGCGACCATATGCATAACTAAAGCCGGGTTGGCATTAACGAACTGCTCCCAGTCGGCGTCGGGATGGGCCACCCTGTAATATGCAAGAAATTCCGACATACGGTTGTAAAGGGCTTTTTGAACCGGCGGAGTTACAATAACGCTGCGAAGATACTCGGTAATCAGGTTGCCGTCCTCAAACACGTGGGCAATACACAAAAGGTTTTGTATGTCTACGGTTTCGTCAACAGGAAGACTCAGTTCTGAAATACTTCCTGAAAAAAAGTCCCGGCAGCTGAACCACCCGTCAGTCTCTTCTCTTTCGATTGTGAAAACCATCAGCTGGATCTTCCGCATCGATGCCAGCAACTCAGTCAAAGCCTTATTGGTTCTTCCGTATTGCGGATCCGGATGATTTATATAATATTTATAAAAATGATCAATCGGTCTTTCGTCTGTATCACGTAAGTGGTGATCAAAAATAAAATACTCCCAAAAAGAAGCAAACAGTTCCGGCCTTTCCATGTCCATTTCCGGCTCTGCGTCCGTACCGAAAAAAGCGTAACTGGCCCGGCGGCGGTCCAAAGTAAAGCGGGAATCACCAAAATACTTCTGCATCATGTCAAACAGAACGGCAAGCTTTTGCCCCAGCTGCATAAAGACTTTTGTTTCCAGATCGGGTTCCCGGTTGGTACGGAAATTTTCATACTCTTCCGGCAGGGATCCGTCGTTCCGAAACAGCAACAGTCTGCCATCCTTCCCCAGCAGCTTAAGGCGGCATTTGGCAGCGGCCGTATCATTGCTTATGGCCTTTTTCTGCTTTAAAAAAGTCAGAAGCCGATGGATGACTGACAGGAAATAATCCACATTGTCATAATCCAGTTCAAAATCGCCGATATTCCGCTGGCACCAGCTGATGCAATAAATAAAATCTTCGCCGGTCATGTCGCCGATACGGTAAGACGTATTTCCGCAGTAAATCAGCAGACACATGACCTGCTGCCATATTTCCATCAGTTCATCATCGGAAGCGCCATGAAAAGCCTCTGTCCGCAAAAACTGTTCCGCATATCTTTTTTCCAGGACGGTATTCCATCCTTCATCGTCATTATATAATTCGTTTATAACGTCGTAAATATTTGTCATTCTTCTCCTAAAACCAAAACTTCAGGTATTAAAGAAACATTATAATCATCCAGAATTTTTTTCCGGATATATTCAATCAGCTGCAATACATCCGCAGCAGTAGCGTGATCCGCATTGACAATAAAGCCCGCATGTTTGACAGAAACTTCCGCTCCGCCGATACGGAAGCCTTTCAGGCCGGACTGTTCCACCATCTGGCCGACAAACCGGCCTTCAGGACGTTTAAAAGTACTGCCTGCGCTGGGAATATCCAACGGCTGTTTGCTAATACGGCGCTGACTGAAATCATCCATTTTAGCCTGGATTGCCGCCTTGTCGCCCACATTTACCTGCAATGTTACTGTCAGTACAATAGCATCAGAACTCTGCAGCGCGGAATGACGATAGGAAAACTTAAGATCATCCCTGTCCAGCGTTACTATTTCCCCGGTCCGTGTCATAACCTGCACGGATACCACGGTATCTTTCATTTCCCCGTCGTAAGCGCCGGCATTCATAAAAACGGCCCCACCGAGACTTCCGGGAATTCCTACCGCGAATTCCATACCGGTATACCCGGCTTCTCCAACAATACGGCAGCACTGCGCAAGGGACACACCGCTGTCAAAAACAAAAGTATTACCGTCCTGTTCCCAATGCTTTAATGCATTGCCGAGCTTCAGCACAATACCGCGGATGCCCTTGTCACGGACTAAAAGATTGGAACCGTTTCCTATCACCGTAAGCGGGGTCTGTTCTTCAGCGGCAATACGCAAAATCTTTCGGACATCTTCCAGATCCGCGGGAATCACCAGCGCGTCGGCCGGACCTCCGATATGGAACGATGTGTGAGACGACATTGGTTCATCCAGACGCACCTGCCCGGCAATTTCTGATTTTAAACGGGAAAGAATTTTCTGATTCAGCATTTTATTCCGTAACTTCCTTTACCACATCCGTAATGGTCTTTGATACATCCTGGAACATCAGCTGGAACCGCTGGAATGCGTTCAGATAATTCATCGCCAGCGGATTCAGGCTCAGAGTCCGCATCATATCGTTAAACTGCGCTTCCTTTTCCGCCGGAACTTCCTTCTTTTGGTAACGCGCAATTTCAACCTCCTGTCCAAGCTGCATGAACCGGGCAATCAGTGCTTTGGTATCCGGTTCTGCGGACAATTTTTCCTTTGCTTCTTTTAAAACGGCAAACTCCCGGGTAGCCCGCATTTCCCTTGCCAGTTCATTCGCGCAATCATATACTGTCATCGTTTTTTCCTCCGTAACAGAAGTATCGTTTTACACACGTCAACTATTTTAACACATTTTATTTTATCTGCCCATAGGGAATATTCAGATGCTGCCACCCGCTTGTATCACCCAGCGTAAAATGCCACCACTCTTCCTTTCCCTGGGTAAAACCACATTTCTTCATCACTGCAGCCAGCATATCCCGTAAGCTGCGCTGCCTTTCCGTGCCGCCCGGAAAAGCCGGGTACTGCCGGACAGATACTTCATCAAAATCACTGATCATATTTACGGCTTCTCCGGTTGCCAGGTCATACAGGCTTATATCCACAGCGCGGCCGGTATTGCGGTCTTCCCCTTTATCCGGTACAGGCAGGATGTCTTTCTTTTCTTTCGGCAGCAGGTCGGAAGCCAGCTTGGAAACATACCAGGGCCGGTAAGCTTCCCATATCAGCAGGCCGTATCCCCTCGCAGCCAACTCGTCGGCCGCATTTTTCAGCGCAGAGGCAGTTTCTTCCTCAGCAAATGCTTCTGCCGCTTCATAAAGCGGAACATCGAAAATATTATTGGGTTCCGCGTAACGCAAATCAAATTTAACGTTCGGAATGACAGAACGGATACGGACGAGCCTGCCCGCCTGTCCCTGCTGCAGTTTTGCCGGCAAGACAGCCCGGACCGCTGCGTCTTTCAGAGACTGATACTCTGCATTTTTTTCCAACCGCATTACTTTGCTGCCTTCCCCGGGGAAAAAATCCCGGGCAAAACGCTTGCCGCCGATTTTGCAGACAATCCCGTTGCCGTCTGTGTCACGTTCGAAGTGTACGGTAGTCTCCGCAGAAAGCAACGGGCCTTCCTCATTCATCGAATAAGAATCAAAGTGAACTTTTTTCAGGGGAAAAATATTGGCATAGCTGAAATCCCTGTCTTCCGGATCAGTATGGTAAACAATCTGTAAAATGCCCTTTTCTTCCCGAAGCAAAAAGACAGAAGCATTTCCGTAATAGAGACCCAGAAGCGAATTCACGTCTTTCGGCACCGGTTTTGCAGCAAGGGTAACAGGCTGCATGGAAAACAATGCGAGAGCCAGGGACAAGGACAGAAAAACATTTTTTATTATCATTTACTTTCACCCGGTTTTTGAATCGTAAAGCGCACATCTTTCAATGCGTTTAACGTCCTGCGCGCCTTTGCCACCATTTCCAGATTGATTTCCGCATAGATGATCTCTTCGCTGCTTCCGCCTTCCGCAATGATGTGATTCATCGGGTCGATAACGCGGGAATGGCCATAGAACGGATCCCCTTTAAATGCGCCGACACAATTCACTGCCGCCACATACACATGGTTCTCAAAAGCCCTGGCGCGTGACAGCAGATCAAATCCATCACCTCTGCGGGAAGGCCATTCTGCGGGACAGACAATCAATTGTGCTCCCTGCAGGGCCAGATAACGGTAAAACTCAGGAAACCGCAAATCGTAACAAATTGTGGACCCGCAGCAAACACCGTCAAGGTAAAACACATCAAAGGCATCCCCCGGCGCAAAGAACTTTTCTTCTTCAAACATACCGAAGAGATGCGCTTTGCCATATTGGTGAACAATCTTTCCTTCTCTGTTAATTGCAGGAATCATATTGTATACCAGTCCGTTTTTCAGGACCGGCAACGAACCGGGCAGTAATGAACACTGATACTTTCTGGCAATCTCACGCAGCGTTTCCACCAGCGGACTGTCAAGCGTAACCGCCTCTTCTTTAAGATGCCCCAGCGAATATCCGGTCGTCCAAATTTCCGGTAAAATTACCAGATCGCTCTGCTTTGCCGCTTCTTCCAGAAGCGTAAGACCGTGCTCCGTATTCCCGGCACAGTTCCGTTCTTTGATTTCCATCTGGACCAGCGCAACTTTCATTTTTTCAACCTGCTTTCTTTAAAAATCTTCATCTTCTTCGGGAAGAATTTCTTTTTTCTCCAAATACCTGGAAACCCATTTTTCCATAAACCTGAGCACCTTTGTCCCGATGAAATCGTTCCGGGAAAGCGGGCGCAGCCAGGCTGCAGGCAGATTATACCAGTGAGCGCCCAGTACGTCGGTAAACAACTGATCCCCGGCGGCCAGAACAGATGAACGCCGGGTTTTAACATCTACCGGATCAGCAGTATGATGATTTTCCAGAAGACGTATAGCTTCGGCATAGGCCCGGGGAAAAGGTTTTCCCGCCCAGGTCAGGATGGGAATCCGCAGTCCGTTATCGGTCAGCTGTTTTTTTATGGCTGCCGTCCTTTTACCGCCGTTATTGGTAGCCAGCACAACCGCGATGCCCTGCTTCTGCATCCTGTCCAGCCAGTTTATATACGCTTCCGGCACAATGCTGCTGTTGCGCGGCAGCAAAGTGTTATCAATATCCGCCAGCAGGACCCGGTAATGATGCCTATGCATCCACTCCGGTGTGATCCTGACCAAAGAGGAAAACCGGTATTCCGGATTTAACGTTTCCAGCATCATAACCGCCTTTCCTGACGGACGACCGTCCCGGCAGGGAATGTTATTACAAATCGGGTCCCCAGACCTGTCTGCGAGAACACTTCAATCTGGGCGCCGTGCATGCGCACGATTTCCCTGGCGATGGCCAGGCCCAGCCCGGTGCCCTTTAAAGAACTCTGGGCATGGGATTTATCAACTTTATAGAAACGTTCAAAGATAAACGGTATATCTTCTTCCGGAATCCCCGGCCCGTTGTCCACGACACTCATTTCAACGGACCCATTTGTCTGCAGCTTTGTTTCATAGCGTACATAACTTCCTTCCGGCGAGTATTTGATCGCGTTGTCACCCAACAGCAGAATAAGCTGGACAATCTGGTCGCCGTTGCCCATAATCTGTATGTCTTCTTCCAGCTGCAACTTTAAGGTAATGTGTTTCGGTTCCGCTTTCACCTTCAGCTTTTCCGCAACATTGCGGATAATCTCGGCCAGAGGCAGCGGCTCCGTATCGGAAACATTCAGCTTCTCAGCCGCCTGCAGGCGGCTGATATCCAGCAACCCGCGCACAAGCCGTTCCAGCCGGGTTGTCTCACTGCCGATCAGCTCACAGTAACGTTTGTTCGGGTCGTCTCCTTCCAGGCTGTCACTGACGATATCATTATAACCCCGGATGATTGTAATGGGCGTCCGCAGCTCATGGGACACATTGGCCACAAAGTCGCGGCGGATCTTTTCCATACGCGCCAGCTTGCCCAGATAATTACTAAGTTCCGTGCTTAAATGATTGATGGCATTCCCGAGCTCGGCCACTTCGTCTTCACTCTCAACCTCTACCCTGCGGGAATAATTGCCTTTGGCGATGGCGATTGTGGCGTCTTTCATGGAAACCAGCGGTTTAACGATCTGCCGGGAGAGGCTCCGTACCATAAATAAACTGAGTAGCAGCCCCACCAGTCCGACAATGATTGTGAAGATGTACACATTACGCAAAAAGCCGCCAAAGCCACTTAAAGGTTCTGCCATCAGGATGGCTCCCCGGGGATGGATCTTGTCGCCATAAGGTACGCCTACCAGGATTACCTGCTGTTTGAAATAAGGATGGTAAATCTGGGAACGCAAGCTCTCACCACGGTAAATGTCTTTCAATATCTTATTAACATTACGGGAGACCTGACCGCTTTTGATTTCTTCTGCAAGCCGGGTCGTGTACTCATATACAGGTATGCGGTCCGCAGGAGCAGGAATGGAAACGTCCGGTTTGCCGGTACCGACTTTGCTGCTGCCCGCTTCTGTTTTGCCTGCAGCGTCCACATCCGCGGCAATATTGGAAGCGGCCAGAAGATTATAATCATTGTCAAACAACCAGATACGGGCGCCTACAAGCCTGTCCACAGCGATGAGATAACGCATCAGCATATACCGGTTGTTATCTTTTGTGACAAAGTATTCCACGGTATCTGCCATCTCATGACCCTTCTGGGCCAGTTCTTCTTCTTTAATTTTAAAAAAGTAATCCGCAATTAAATAGGAAGTACCGGCTGTGATGCCGACCACCACAATCACGATGATGGCCATAAAACTGTACATCAGCCGGGTACTCAGGGATTTATTCACACTGCACCTCAATAATATTATGCTTTGGCAGGTTCAGCCGGTTTCTTTTTAAACTCAAACTTGTAGCCTACGCCCCAGACCGTTTCAATATCCCAGGAGGACTCTTTCGGAATCGCCAGCTTCTGACGGATGCGTTTGATGTGGGTATCCACAGTACGGGTATCCCCAAAATAGGTATAACCCCAGATTGATTCCAGAAGCTGGTTACGCGAAAACACCTTGCCCGGCGAACATGCCAGAAAGTACAGAAGTTCAAACTCTTTCGTGGTAAATGTGACCGGTTTGCCCCATGCAGTGACCTGCATCCGTTCCCTGTCAATGGTAAGACCTTCGTACTCCACTTTCCATTTGTCACTCAGTTTCTGGAAACCGCCGGAACGGCGCAATACAGCTTTTACGCGTGCCACGACCTCACGCGGGTTAAAGGGTTTGGTGATATAATCGTCGGCGCCCTTTTCCAGTCCCAGGATGCGGTCGTCATCCTCGTCCTTGGCTGTCAGCATGATAATCGGGATATCGTACCGGCGGCGAATCTCTTCACAAGCCGTTATGCCGTCCAACACAGGCATCATGATATCCAGTAACACCAGGTCCGGTTTTTCTTTTTCAATCATAGAGAGGGCCTGCTGTCCGTCTTCTGCTTCTACAACCTCAAAACCTTCTTTGTTAAAATACACACGCAGAATCTCCCGGATCTGGGGTTCATCATCCGCAATCAAAATTTTAGACATAGCATTCTCCTTTTCCCTGTTCATATTATAAAAGACTTCCATAACCGCAACTGTTCAAACGAAGCGCTGTGTTTCACTCTGTTTTCGTTATATATTATACAATATAAGATTCGCAGAAAACAGAGCCAACGGTTTCATCTCACAAAAGATTTACAAATATGCCGTAAAAGAGTCACAGATAAACATAAAACAGGCAAACCCGGAAAGGTCTGCCTGTTCAAAACCGTAATTACACATATGACTGATTAATTATAAACTCTGCCGGCTCCCAGATATCTGGCGCCCCAATAGCCGGTGAAAACTTCCGCTACAGAAATGCCCTTACTGCAGGATGCATGGATAAATTTGCCATCTCCGACATAAATACCAACGTGAGACGGGCCCGGACAGTAGGTTTCGAAAAATACCAGGTCGCCTGTCCTCAGATTTCCTCTGGAAATATGGGTAACAGCTTCATACTGGGTATCCGCCATACGCGGCAGGGATATACCGGCCTTGCCAAATACATAGCACACAAAACCGGAACAGTCAAAACCGCCGGGAGACATACCGCCGAACACATACGGCACGCCCAGCATGCTGTATGCTGATTTCAAAATCGTTCGGGTCATCATGTGATTACCGTAACGGTCAGGAGGTAATTCCTTATTCAACAGGTTGCGATAGGTAACATCATTCACGATACCGTCAACCTTTAACCCTTTTGCTGTCTGAAAATCCTTTACAGCTTTTTCCGTAGCCGGACCAAATACACCGTCAACTGTCCCCACATTATATTGGAGAGCTGCCAACTGTTTCTGGATATCAATCACTTCCGGACCACGGTCGCCAACCGCAAAATCGGCAAACGCTGTTGAAAATGAAATACACGACAACGCAGCAGCTGTGACAAACGTTGCAAACTTTTTAAAGTTCATTTAAACACCTCTCAGATAATTTGTTTTGCCAATTTCTGAGATACATAAAAAAACATGTAAAAGCAACTAAACAATTACTGCAATTTTATATAAATCTCCAAAATTCATATTACTATAGTTCATATTATAACATAATTTTGACAAAAGTTTGTGAACTTTTAAAGTTAGAAAAATGCGTTTTGACAGAAAGGCGTCGTTGTGACATCAATTTGCGCATCCGGCAACCATGCGGGTTTGAAATGTGTAAAAGGAATATTTTTGCTTTTTATAAAAAACTCTGTGCAATTCAAATTGTGAACTTTGGTGATGTTTCTTATTTAAAATAGTTCACGCCGCTTTCAAATATGTGCTGGTCCTTTTCGCCATAAATATTCTGGAAAAGACCGGGAATAAACCGTTCGCTGTGGCCCATTTTACCCAGAATGCGGCCGTCCGGACTGGTAATGCCTTCGATGGCGTACAGGGAACCATTGGGGTTCTCCGGACTGGTCATGGTAGGATTGCCTTTCAGATCCACATATTGGGTGGCAACCTGTCCGTTCTTAAACAGTTCACTTATGGTTTCTTCCGGAGCATAGAATCGGCCTTCACCATGGGAAACCGCAATGGCATGGATATCGCCCGGTTGCACCATGTTCAGCCAGGGTGATTTGTTAGAAGTAATCCGGGTGTATACCATCTGTGATACATGGCGGCCAATGGTGTTGAACGTCAAAGTCGGTGACTTTTCTTCCAACGGACGGATTTCACCGTAAGGCACAAGCCCCAGTTTGATCAATGCCTGGAATCCGTTGCAGATACCCAGCATCAGACCATCCCGGTTTTTCAGTAATTCGTTCACTGTTTCGGCGATGCGCGGGTTCCGGAACATAGTAGCAATAAACTTGCCGCTGCCGTCCGGTTCGTCTCCGGCACTGAAGCCGCCCGGTAACATGATGATCTGGGATTCATTAATTCCCTTCACCATTGCCTGGATTGTCTCTTCGATAGCCTGGGCCGTCAGGTTGCGAATGATGAATATATTGCTCTCTGCGCCTGCCAGTTCAAAGGCCCGGGCCGTATCGTATTCACAGTTTTGTCCAGGGAAGACAGGGATGAACACTTTCGGCTTTGCCAGAGTAACAGGCGCTGTTAACGGCAGTTCGCGTTTATATAAGGGCTGGTCAGGCAGATCTTCCGGTGTGGCAGATTCAGGGGCTTTTGCCGGGAAAATGGGTTCCAACGTTTCAGTGTAAGCTTTTACCAGTTCGGCATTAGCCAGTGTGATATCGTTTACTGTGATTTCTGCTTTATCCGTAACGGTTCCAAGCGGCAGGTAGTCCAACTCACCGAACAGCCCGTCCATGTCAGCATCGCCTGCCGCTTCCAGCAGCATGCCGCCGGGCTGCAGGGTGAACAGGCTTTCCGTATGGGGGAACGGTTTCACAAAACTGAAGCCGAGGGCGTTGCCCAGGGTCATCTTGGAGATGCCCGCCGCAATACCGCCCTCTTCAACGGCTGCAGCCGCTTTAATTTTCCCTTCAAGAATCAACTGATGCACCCTGCGCAGGTTTTTCCGTAATACCGCAAAGTCAAGCACATCACCCTCCAACAATGGTGTGCTCAGGAACACGACTTTGTCCCCTGCTTCCTTGAATTCACTGGAAACCGCTTTGCGCCCGTCGATGACATTTACGGCAAAAGATACAAGGGTGGGTGGAACATGCAGGTCCATAAAGCTGCCGGACATACTGTCCTTGCCGCCTACTGCCGGAACTTCCATGCTGTTCAGTACGGTGTTGGCGCCTAACAGTGCGGCAAACGGCAGACCCCAGTCCGCTTTGCCTTTCATGCCCTGGAAATACTCCTGCAGAGTCAGACGGATGGTATCAGGATTCGCACCTAAGGCAACAGCTTTTACAAGAGACTGGGTGACCGCATACATGGCGCCATGGAACGGGCTCCAGCACGCCACTTCCGGATTGTAACCGTGGGTCATGAGGGAAGCCGCATCGGTGTGTCCGTGCAATACGGGAATCTGAGCCACCATGCCTTCTGCAGGGGTCAGCTGTAACTTGCCGCCAAAAGGCATTTCCACCGTAGCGCGGCCGATGGTAGAGTCGAACCGTTCACTTAACCCTTTTTCGCTGCACACATTCAGACGACCCAGGTTTTTCAGCCAGGCATCTTTCAGGTCCGCTGCTTTTTCCACAACTTCCGGTGTCTTATCAAATACGGAAACACCGGTAATGTCCTTTACCAACACTTCCGCATGCTGGGCGACACCGTTGGTGTCCAGGAACTTGCGGGAGATGTCTACAATTTTATCGCCCCGCCAGTACATAACGAGACGCGGTTCCGCCGTAACCTCTGCCACAATAGTGGCTTCCAGATTTTCTTCATCCGCGAACTTCGCGAATTTTTCCCAGTCTCCTTTCCGGATGACCACGGCCATGCGTTCCTGGGATTCGGAAATAGCAAGTTCTGTGCCATCCAGTCCGGCATATTTTTTTGTAACTTTATCCAGATCGATCTTTAATCCGTCTGCCAGCTCGCCGATGGCTACGGATACACCGCCGGCACCGAAGTCGTTGCAGCGTTTTACAAGTACAGTTACTTCCGGGTTGCGGAACAGGCGCTGGATCTTCCTCTCTGTGGGCGGATTACCCTTCTGTACTTCCGCGCCGCAGGTAGACAGGGAATCAACGGTATGCTCCTTGGAGGAACCGGTTGCCCCTCCGATGCCGTCACGGCCCGTACGACCGCCCAGGAGTACGATAATATCCCCGGCCGCCGGACGTTCCCGGATGACCGCGCTCTTGGGAGCAGCACCCATGACTGCGCCGATTTCCATACGTTTGGCCACAAAACGGTCATTGTAATACTCCTGCACCTGACCGGTTGCCAGACCAATCTGGTTGCCGTAGGAAGAATAACCCGCTGCCGCCCCTATAGTCAGTTTGCGCTGGGGCAGCTTGCCTGCCAGCGTCTTTTCAATAGGAGTACGGGGATCACCGGCGCCGGTAACGCGCATAGCCTGATACACATAGGCGCGGCCCGATAAGGGATCGCGGATGGCGCCGCCCAGACAGGTGGCTGCGCCGCCGAAAGGTTCGATTTCCGTCGGATGGTTATGGGTCTCATTCTTGAACATGACCAGCCAGTCTTCTTTTTTACCGTCGATTTCAATGGGCACTACGATGGAGCAGGCATTGATTTCCTCCGAATCGTCGTTGTCCGGGAATTTATTCTCTTTCTTTAACTTCTTCGTAGCAATGCAGGCCATATCCATCAGGGTGATGGGACGGTCGGTTTTCTTTCCATACACTTTGTCACGGATGGCCAGATACTGTTTGAATGCCTCTTCAATGGGTTTTGTATAATAACCCGGTTCGATTTCCACCTTGTCGAGATTGGTCATAAAGGTGGTATGACGGCAGTGGTCGGACCAGTAAGTATCCAGTACACGGATTTCCGTAATAGTAGGAACCCGCTTTTCTTCTTCTTTAAAATATTTCTGGATCCACAACAGGTCTTCCACACTCATGGCCAGACCCAGGTCTTTCTGCATGGAAGCCACGGCGTCTGCGGACAATTCCAGGAATCCGTTAAGCCGTTCCACGTCCGCCGGTTCCTCCCATGTGTCTTCCAGCGTTTCCGGTTTTTCCAATGCTGCTTCTCTTGCTTCAATGGGGTTCACCAGATATTTTTTTACTTTTTCAAATTCAGCGTCGGTCAGGCTGCCTTTCAACACAAATACCTTGGCAGCTGCCACCAGCGGTTTTTCTTTCTGGGTGATCAGCTGGATGCACTGGGCCGCAAAATCTTCCCGCTGATCATACTGGCCGGGCAGCAGTTCTACCGCAAATATTTTTTCATCGGCAGCGGGAACCAGTTCTTCCATAACCGTATCAACAGGCGGTTCAGACAATACCAACTGAAGCGCCTGTGCAAATTCTTCTTCCGAAAGGCCCATAACATCATAGCGGGCCAGGATGCGTACCTTTTCCAGCCCGTTCATCAGCAGATTGTTTTTCAAATCTGCAAGCAGGCCTTTCGCTTCTACGGCAAACGCTTCTTTCTTCTCAACATAAATTCGTCTGATATTACTCATGTTCTGGCCTCCGTGAATAGAAAATTTATTTAACCAGTGTTTCTAAAATTTAATAATACTCATTAATAAAGTTCACGCACCTCGGAAACAGCGCGTCAAGGAACGAAAGCAACCCGGGTGTATAAGACCGCATCCTGATTTTACCGGACTCAACCAGCTGGCTGAAAGAAAAAGCGCCGAAATAAAGCTGGGCAAACGCACCCATGGGAATCACTGTATCCGCGTCGCCCGCTGTATTTTCCAGATACAGGCAGCCGTTATCCGCGGTGAGGGTAACAAGATGGTTGTTCTCTTCCAACAGGTCGTCCTGCAGCAACAGGGTGACCCTTCCGTCAGGACAGTTTTCCGGCACTTCATACCGGTCCAGCGCCTGTACCACGTCAAAGCAGCGGGCCATCATAAAGGGTTTCACACGGCCGGTCCTGTCCGCATCGGGAAAATCAAGCCAGGTCAGGTCATCTTCCATGGCCTCCCAGTACAGTTTATCAGCAGTCGAAAGATGTCCGCCGGCATAGCGCAGTAACGACCATTTGGCATCCGGCGTCAGGGCAACCAGTTCCTGGATATGGAATGTCCTGTCATCCGTAACCTGATAGAACATATAGCCCCTGGGTTCGCTGCCGTGATATACAACTGCTGCCTGCACCTTCTCCAGCTGATGCACTGTCAGCAGTTTCTCCCACTGGAAATCCGTACGGATCGGCAGTCCGTTATAGCCTTCCGCCAGTGCGGCGTATAAATCTTCGAACAGTGCCCTGTCGTAGGAACTGTAATGCTTCACCCACAGCTTTCCGGATGGAACCGGCACAACAAGTTTGTCTAACGGCATCTCATAAACATGCTTTCGGTAGCAAAACGCAAAGTCATATTTCTGATAAATCCCGGCATAAACAGGCATTAAAAGGCTGAAAGCGCAGCCTTTTTTCCGCAGCAGGCGGAAGGCTGACTGCAGCAGTGTTTTAGTCAGGTTATGACCCCTGTCCGCCGGGTCTGTCGCCACTCCTACAATATACGGAACGCACTCTTCCTGCCCCCGCAGCAAAATGCTGCAGGGATTCAGATGAAGCATGTTCTGCAAATGCCCATCCTTTTCGGAAAAACCGCCCAGGACCAGATTGTGCCGTAGACAGTATTCCCGGAAATACCATTGATAGAACGGGTCCCCTTCCTTTTCAAAGCAGTAGTCCCAAAGCGCCATGACCTGGGGCAGTTCTGTTTCTGTAACAATATTGCAGTTCATAGATTCCTCAAATCTTTATTTGACAAGCAAACTGTATTTTTTCACCATAAATGCCGGATGCAGCGCCTCTTTTGCCTTGCGCAGGCCTTCCAGTCCTATATCTTCTTCCCGATTGAGATATTTCATGTCCGGCCAGACATATTTAGCGCATTCGGTTTGGATTGCAGCGTACAGGCCGCGGATATCGGGATTGGCCTTTTCCACGTTTTCGTCGCAGACTTCTCCGTTGATGGCTTTGCCAAAGCCGAACGCCTCGATTTTTCCGTTTATGCGGATCGCCCCGCCCCGTAATCCCAACGCTTCAAAATTCACAAAGGCTTCCTGCAGCGCGCGGATTTCCCAGATAATGCTGGGATCCGTATCCATCCTGGCTTTACACCACTCTTCGCCAAAATTCAGGCACTCGGCAAAGTTTTCCGGATTGATTATTTCAAACACATAATCCGGATGCTCCCGTTTAAAAGAATTGTAATGATTCTTCTGTCCGTGGTAACGGCGTCCCCGCAAGGTCGCCAGATCTTCCTGCAGGTACACGTAATCCCAGCTGTCCCGGTTCTCTGAGAATTCTTCATCACCTTTAAGGCAGCTCAACCGTTCCAGCGAACACTCATAAATACCCCTGAATTCAAAAGGACCACCCTGTTCTTCACGGATCTCTTTTGCCAGAAGCGGCAGATCTTCGTCCTTGCCTCCGAAGGGCTGCAGGAAATATGTTTCCCCTTCCAGTTCTACTTTGATCAGAAGGAAACCGAACTTTTCCGCCCACCATGTACGGTAATAATCCCGCCAGATATACAGATTGGTAAATGCGCATTCCGAACCGAAATGATCCGGTTTATTCAAATAGGTTTCAAACAGGGCGCGGTCTTTAACCGCGACTTCTTTAAATTCTAAAATAAGAATACCCCTTTCTGAAAAACGAGTCGACTCACAGGCCTTTGTTTCCCAAACTGAATACAGTGCAACCGGAACAGAACGCAGAAGTAATTAAAATATACACGGCAGCCGGATAACAAATAATCAGCATGACTTCTTACTCCTATATCTTAATAATTATATCATAAAAACATTTCAATAGAAACAAAAATAAACCGACTGTCTGATCAACAGTCGGTTTCGGATACTATGGGTTTCTAGGGGCGATGTTACTGGTTTTGTAAAAATCTATCGCGCTTAATGACCGGCCTTGCGTTTGTTAAAGCAGTCAAAGCAATAAACGGGGCGGTCTTCAGAAGGACGGAACGGAACTTCCGTTTCCTTACCGCACTCGGCGCACACAGCTTTAAACATTTCCCGCGGCTGGGTTCCGTTCATACGGGCTTTACGGGCAGCACGGCAGGCAGAGCAACGCTTGGGTTCATTGGTGAAACCTTTTTCAGCGTAGAATTCCTGCTCTGACGCGGAAAACACAAAATCATTTCCGCATTCAACGCATTTCAGGGTCTTGTCTTCAAACATGGTTTTGTCACTCCTTTTTCTTTGTACCCCATAGGAACAACTAACTTCTTACTGTACCGCTTCTTCCTTTTGATGTACTTAGAAAAAAAGCGAGAAAACGAAACAATAAACTAAGCCGGCCTTGAGATATCCTAAGCTGAAGTATACCAAAAATAAAAAACTTGTCAATGCATATTTGCAATATTATTGGTTACAATTTTAGTAAAATTTACTATTTCAATAATTTTAGCACTATATGTTATTATTTATGCAAAGAAACTATAAAATCTGTTACATTATTTATTAAGTTTCGCACCAAATCACCGGGACAGACTTTTGGCTGCCGGTCAATATTGGGTCAGGTTTGCATAATCCAGGGTGTAAGAGCGTCCCCAGTAATAGAAACACGTTATGGAAGCGTTGCCCACATGTAAATGCCAGGCGCGGTTCAGGTCCAGGCCGAGCATGGTACAAATCAGAACACGGATGATCCCGCCATGGGCCACAAAAGCCACATCGCCTTCCGGGTACCGGTCTAAAATCTCCTGCACGACCGGGTAGACGCGCTTCTGCACATCCGACATGCTTTCACCCTGCGGAATCTTCGTGTTAGCAGGGCTGGCAAAAAAATCTTTCCATTCTTTTGCGTATTTTTTCTGGATATCTTTGGTGTTCATGTTTTCCCAGATACCGAAGCTCATTTCCCGCAATGCGTCTGTTTCCTGCAGTTCCATTCCTTTTGCCCGGGCAATGATCTCCGCCGTGGTTTTGGCACGTATCAGCGTACTGGTGTAAATTGCCTGCAGCGGAATATTCCTGAAAAAGTCTGCTGCTTTTTCCGCTTGTTCGATCCCTTTCTGATTCAGCGGGATATCCGTCTGTCCCTGAAAACGCAGGGAATTGTTGTAATCGGTTTCACCGTGACGGATCAGATAAAGTTTTGCCATGATGTTCCCCCTTTTGCCGCGCTGGACCGCGGCGTCTTCCTTCTCCTAAAATTCTGTACGTTTTTCCTTACCCTTTTAGTTTTTTATCTTCCTGTACTTTTAAAGAATAGTCTTCTTTTTCATTATGCACGCCGGCTTCTTCAAAGGTTTCCATTTCCCTGTAAGCTTTAATCCCTGCGTCGAACAGACGCAGACAGGTCAGTGCCCCCACGCCTTCCGCATTCTTCAGGGAAAGCCGTAACGGGGCCTGCAGCTGTAGTTTTTTCAGCAAAGCAGCACTTCCCGTTTCCGCAGATTCATCCCCCGCAAAACAGTATTGCAGCACATACGGATTAAATCTGGCAGCCGCAAGAGCAGCCAGGCAGGTCGCCACACCGTCCAGCATTACCGGAACACGCATTCCTGCTGCCTGCAGTATGGCACCGGTCATAGCAGATACCGGGGCACATTGCAGCCTGTCCAAAAGCGCCAGTCCGTCTGCTTCTTCCGTCAGATCCTGCCAGTCCGGCCGCAGATCTTTTTCAAAGGTACCGAGACAAATCAGTCCCGCCTTTTCTTCTCCTATATATTCGGCTGCGAGCATCGCGCCTTCTTCCAGAAGATCATAGGCGGATTCGCCGATGACCAGGAGTGGGACAATTTTTGCATTTACATGGGAAGCATAAACAGAAAGCGCTCTTTTCTGCAGCATTGCCGATTCAATTCCAGCAGCATGCTTCATCTCGCCCCAAAGTAAAAGCAGACGGTTCTCCGGAATCACAACCAGCTGTTTATCCGATGAACCCAGTATCCCCGCGTAACGTGAGGTCATACTTTCCAGCAGGGCGAGGGAACCCACCGGTTTAATCAGGTTATCAAACCGTTTTTGCGCTGCATTTATGATATCGCCGCTCAGGGGCTGAATCTTCGTTACCAGTTCTTCAATATGCATATCCGTTTCCTTTTATTGTAATAAATAATATGCCAAAAACAGTACGATTACATTGCCGCATTCCGTCAGAAAACCGAATGTATCGCCGGTCAGGCCTCCCAGATTCCATTTCAGATAAAATGCCAGGGCGATACAGGGAATACAGCTGAGAACAGCCAGCTTGCACCAGACAAGTCCAAAGAGGAAAAGCAGGACGGCTGCAACCAGCAATGCAATCATCAGATAGAGAGGGCTGCCGCCGGTTTTAAACATTTCCCCCAGACCGCCGGGCCGCGCGTTGGGAAACTTCAGGATATATAGCACCATCAGCGTCCGGGTGGTAATATACATGGCAGCCAGCAGCGGACCCAGCACCGCAGGATGAAAAGAACCGAATAGGATAACTTTTGCAAGAATCAGGATGACCGCGCCGATTACCGCATTGGCGCCCGCATGGCTGTCCTGCATGATTTCCAGCTTTCGTTCCCTTGTTCTCCCGCTGAACACACCGTCTGCCGTATCCATAAAGCCGTCATACATTAGCGTGCCGATAAAGAAAAGTTCCGCCAGCACCAGAAATACACCCAGTAAATTACCGGAAAAACCAGCCTGGATTCCAAGCCTTGCTGCCCCCCACATCAGGGCACCCATAATTCCCCCCACCAGCGGGAAATACGGAACGGAACGGGCAAAGTCGTCCGGGAACCAGACCTCCCGTTTCGTCATCCGGATCCTCGTTAAAAATTCCAGGCAGGTAAAGAAGTCCCGCAGGTAACGGAAGGGTCCTGTGGAACGTTCCGGCAAAGGAATATTTAACCGGTTCCAGAGCCCGGTCTCCTCTTCCACTTCTGTTCCTTTGGTCTTCAGATTTTCTTCTGGCATTTCAATCTCCTGTCAGTTCCCGGTATGTATCCAATGCGGAGCGCAAAATACTGATTGCCAGAGACGCGCCGGTGCCTTCGCCCAGACGCATGCCTGCATGGACGATGGGTTTCAGCTTCAGCACTTCCAGCATCTTCTTTGCGCTTAAATCGGAAGAAAGGTGGGAACATAACATATAATCTGCGCAACGGGGATTGATCCCGTAAGCTATCAATGCGGCTGCTGTTGCGTTCACGCCGTCGATCATTGTCGGTACGTGGCGGGCCGCTCCTGCCAGCATCATGCCGGCCAGCCCGGCATGATCATAACCGCCCACCTTGCATAACACATCAAGCCCGTCGCCGGGTTTCGGTTTATTGATTTCCAGTCCCCTGCGGACAACTTCCGTCTTGATTTTCATCCTTTCGTCGTTGATACCGCTGCCCCGGCCCACGGTCAGTTCTGCCGGAAGATCCAGAAAGCCGGCCGCAATAGCAGCGGTAGACGTTGTGTTGGCTATTCCCATTTCTCCGGTCTCCAGCAGGTTGCATCCATTATCGATTACTTCATCGGCAATGCGCATGCCGGTTTCCAATGCGGCGACAGCCTGTTCGTAACGCATAGCAGGACCCTGGGTGAAATCTTCCGTCCCCCAGGCAATTTTACACTGCCTTACATGGGAGAAGCCATGCAGATCAAAATTCGTTCCCACATCCACAACGATCATGCCTGCCCCGGCATGACGGGCCATGACATTGGCGCCTGCAGTTCCTCTTCCGTAACCGTTGATCATCTGCAGGGTCACTTCCTGGGGAAAGGCACTGACGCCGTATTTACAGATACCGTGATCGCCGCACATGAGGAGCATCACGGGTTTTAGTCCCCGGATGCCGCGGCCGTCCGTCATCATCAGGTAATCGGCCGTCAAACCTGGCAATATACCGAAATCTTCACCCGGCAGCAGCACGGATTCCCAGTTTTTCAGTACTTCCTTACGTATGTTTTCATTTGGGCATTCAATATATAAATCTTCTAACATAGAAGCACTCCATTTCATAACTGTAGCTTAACACTTACACAGGCGAAACGGCAGAACCGCTCCTTTTGTCTGTTTTTTTCTGAATCGGTTACTCAAACCGAAACGCAAGCCGCTTGATATCCACGGCCTGCCCTGCAACCACATAAAAAACCTGGTCGGCAGCTTCCCCAATCTGCTGGTTCACCCAGCCGGAAATATCCCTGTATTCCCGGGCCATGGCATTATCAGGAACAATCCCGCTGCCGACTTCGTTCGAAACGAATACAACCGTCTTGCCGCAGGTTCTAGCCGCATCCAGTAAACGCCGGATCCGATTTCTGACTACATCAGCTTTTTCAGCCGTGGTACCTTGCGGCGCATTATTCCCATATAACATGTTGCTCAGATAGATGGTGATATCGTCAAATAAAATAGCGTCTGTACGTTCACCGGCTTCGGGAAAAACCTGTTCTGCAAAATAGGGGGCCTCAAAAGTGATCCATCTCTTCTCCCTGCGGCTGCGATGCAGTTTAACCCGTTCCGCCATCTCCTCATCCAGTATCTCTGCCGTGGCAATATAACCGCAGAGATTCCCGGCGTGAAGCACATATTTTTCTGCAAACTCACTTTTCCCGCTGCGGGCACCGCCCAGCACCAATACAAGTTTGTTCTCCCTGCCCACTGTAGCATATCCTCCTGTCACTGACGCAACGTTAAGTGCAGATAATAATCTATGAACCAGACGAACTGCCCGTTACTGCGTTTTATCCGGTGTCATTTTATGCGGTCAATCAACGCGGTGTTTAACAGTTTTATCTGTGAATTCGCTTATGAGAACAGATATCATAAAACAACCCGGTAAAATAACTTTAACTATTTTATTATACCATAGAAAAAGCCCCCTGACTATGTGTCAGGAGGCGTGATTCATAAAATTAGTGTAAACGTATTTACTGTTTTACAGCAACCTTGCTATGGGGTTGACCATAAGGATTGTAACAAAAAACTATTTACCCTCTTCCACTCCCACTTCCGTTTCTACGCGGGACAGAATAAAGCACAGGTCCGACAGCCGGTTCACGCAGATCAGCAACTGCGGATTTACCGGTTCCGTTTCATTCAGACGCAGCAGCTGGCGTTCCGCGCGGCGGGTGGTAGTACGGGCGATATCCAGAGCGCCTGCCCCGGGAGTATCCCCAGGAATAATAAAATGACTCAGGGGCTGCAGCATCGAGTCAAATTTGTCGATGGTGCTTTCAAACAGTTTCACATGCTCTTCCGTAATATACGGCTGGGGCAGATTTAAGCTTGCTACGTCTGCCATCATGGACATCAGCAGCTTCTGAACATTAAATATAGCTTCTCGTACATCGTCCCGTTTTACCAGTGACCGGGCAAGTCCCAGCGCAGAGGTGATTTCATCAAGATTGCCATAGGATTCCACGCGTGTAGAGCACTTGGATACACGTTCACCGGTATACAGACCGGTGGTTCCTTTATCACCTGTACGGGTATAGACTGCAGCTTTTTTCGACATACTTCATAACCTCCTAACAATTTGCTTGTACCGGTTTATACGGTACACGGACATGATTTCTGCCATTTCTCAAATGGATCCAAAATATCACATCCCCGCAGGTTTAATGAGAGTACGGGGAAAAAAGCCCAGACAAACATGTCTGAGCTTTTCAATCTTAATAAATTTCTTCCGGTTTGAAAAAGTTTTTGATTTCCCGTTCTGCAGCTTCCGGGCTGTCGCTGCCGTGAATAACGTTTTCACCTTTATCCAGAGCAAAGTCGCCGCGGATAGAACCGGGGGTGGATTCGATCGGATCGGTCACGCCCATCATGGTGCGGATGGCTTTAATGGCGTTGGGGCCTTCCACAATCATGGCAACCAGCGGACCGCCGGTGATAAAAGCTTCCAGTTCCGGGAAGAACGGTTTGTCAACATGTTCTGCATAATGGTATTTTGCCTGGTCCTTGGTCATAACCAGCATTTTCAATGCGCAGATCTTTAAGCCGCGGCGTTCAAAGCGGGCAATAATCTCGCCGATTAAATGTTTGCGTACTCCGTCGGGCTTAACTAATACCAAAGATTTCTGATCCATATTTTTCTCTCCTTTAAAAATAAAATATTATAATGCAATACAAAATCTATCGATCCGGACGGGTTGCCCGGTATCAATCATGACAGTCATTCTTCCAGCTTACCCTGCCGTTTCATCTCTTCGGCCTGCCTGCGAAGTAACGCCACACGCTCTTCCGTGGACGGATGGGTGCTGAACAGTTTCTGCATATCTTTCGCACTGAAAGGACACATGATAAACATATGGGCTGTTGCTTCCGTTGCGTTACGCATGGTACGGCGGGTGGAATACTGAGCGATTTTTTCCAGGGCATCTGCCAGATGATTCGGGTTTCCGCACAATTCGCCGCCACCTTCATCCGCTTTATACTCGCGGCTGCGGGAAACAGCCATCTGGATCAGCGCTGCTGCGATGGGAGCCAGAATCAGGAAAAACAAACCGGCAATGGGATTACTGTTTTCCCTGTCACGACCGCCTCCAAACCATAAAGCAAACCGGGAGATCGTAGTAATAACACCGGCCAAACTGGCAGCCACGGTGCTAATCAGGATATCCCCGTTCTTTACGTGGGTCAGCTCATGCCCCAGTACGCCTTCGATTTCTTTCGGGGTAAGATAATTCATCAGCGCCGTCGTTACCGCTACAGCTGCATGTTGCGGATTGCGCCCGGTAGCAAAGGCGTTGGGCACCTGGTCATCGATGATATACACTTTGGGCATGGGAAGATTTGCCCGCTGGGCGAGCCTTTTTACAATGCCATACAAAGCCGGCGCGGAATTCTCGTCCACCTGATGGGCCCTGTACTGGGACAACACAACTTTATCGCTGTTCCAATACGTATAGAAGTTCATGGCCAGCGAAAAGATAAGCATGATCATCATACCCTGTTGACCGCCTGCAAAATCGCCTACCATAACCAGCAGTAGTGTCAGTAGTGTCATTAAAAACGCGGTTTTCATAGTTCTTCACACGCTCCTTATATAAATTCTGATATTACCAGCCTGCAACAGAATATCACGTAAACAGTTAACTTCTTAATTTTGGATTCTGGCAAACAAAAGGATTTTTCCTAATTAAAACAATTATTGCAATAACAGCTATATCGATTTATTATAACAGACTTTGTTTTATTTTTCAATTTCTCCTTTTATAGCCTGAAGCATATCTTCGCTGTTCTCACGAACCTTTCTGATCAGGATTGGATTTAACAGACCGGAAATCATAGGGATACCGAACTCGAAATCCACAGCAAGAGAAACGTTTACGCCCTCTTCCGTATCACACATTTCCCAGGCGCCTTCCATTTTTTTCAAATCACCGGCTGTCTGCTTATAGGTAATCTTGAACGCCTCAGGAAAAAAGTCATCCCGCTCAGTCCAGACGATTTTTCTGCCATCCACATTGGAAACCCAATGAGAAATATCGTAATTATCGCCTCTCTCCAGCACTTCCACGCTGACCAGATTTTTCATAAATCTCGGATAGGACGCCATATCCTGAATCACGTCAAAAATCTTCTGTTTATCGCCTTTAATTACAATCTCAGATTTTACAAACGGCATATAAACTCCTTTTCTTACACGCCTGAACGGCTGTGTATAAATTTACACATGTTTATAACTCATCAATCACTTCAGCAACCTGTTTTATGGAGTTACGCAGTATCTCCAACACATGGTCCACAACGGATTTCGGCATGATCAGCGGCGGTTCGATACGGATCACCTTGGGGTTGTTCAGTGTATAAGCAACAATGACGTGCTGGTCAATCATCAGCGCCATCAGCATACCACCGGCACCTTCTTTTGTCAGATCCATGCCGATCATCATGCCTCGGCCACGGACTTCTTTAATTACCTGAGGGAATTCTTTCGCAATGGATTCAATACCATTCTTAAAATATGCGCCGGTTTCTGCACTACGTTGCAGAAGGTTTTCTTCCTCGATGATCTGCAAGGTTGCTACACCAGCGGCACAGGCCATCTGCCCGCTACCAAAAGTTGAGGTGTGAAGGAAAGGCGCTTCGATAAGGCCCTGCCAGGCTGCTTCGGTACCGATTACCGAGCCGATGGGCATAACACCGCCGCCCAGGGCTTTGGCTACAGCCATCAAGTCAGGCTTGGCTCCGTCATGTTCTACGCCGAACCAGGTCCCGGTACGCCCGATACCGGTCTGTACCTCATCAGCAATCAACAAAGCGCCTTTTTTATGGGCAATTTCTTCCGCCTGTTTCATGTAACCTTCGGCAGGGACATTGATGCCACCTTCCCCCTGTACCGGTTCCAGGATTACCGCAGCCGTATCCTCATCAACGGTCTGTTCCAACGCGGTAATATCGTTAAAAGGAATATGGATAAAGCCGTCCAGCAGCGGTTTGAAAGGGTCCCGGTACAAATCCCGGCCCGTGGCTGTCAAAGAACCAAAGGTCTTGCCGTGGAACGCGTTGTGGGCTGCCACAAACTTTTTACGGCCGGTCGCGAGGCGGGCCACTTTCAGGCAACCTTCCACTGCTTCCGTACCGCTGTTGCAGAAAAAGTTATACTGCAACGCGCCGGGAGTGATTTCTGCCAGTTTTTCCGCCAGCATTGCCGCCGGCTCATTGAACAGGACTTTACCGCACATGGGCATGTTATGCAGTTCACGCTCTACCGCCTCCAACACTTTCGGATGCCTGTGTCCTACCGCAAACATACCATAACCGCCCAGACAGTCAATAAACGACTTTCCTTCCGTATCGGTAATGATCCAGCCTTCCGCATGGGCTTCGATACTGGAAAGACCCATAAAGCGGAACAACCGGGTCGAGGACGGGTTGATATATTTCTCATATTTCTGCATTACTTCTTCCGGGTTCATCATTTCCTCCAAACAGGCATATATAAATCTGCTGTCATCCACTGTCAGCCGTTATTGCGGGTTTTCAGTTTTTGCTGTCGCTCATTTCACCATTTGAGTTTTTTGTTTTATCCTTTTCTTCTTCTGAAGGTTTCACTTCTTTAGGAATCTTCGGAATATCCCTGTCACGATTGGTCAGGTTGCCGTGATGGAAAAAGAAAACTGTGTCAGTTATGAATTTCCTTTCCGTGTCTTTCCCGGATTTTACTGCAATCCCAAGGTTCAGACGCCAGGCATCCATGCCGTTCCATTCAGATTCTTCTTCGTTAATAAAAACTACATCTGTATTACGGAGGTGTTCCTGTACCCAGAGGGAGGCACCTTCTAGTTCTGTAGTAACGGGAACGCCGACGGCCACTTCCCTGTCAGTCCAAAGAACATCAGCGCCGGAAATTTCCAGTTGGTCGTGATGCTGTTTGCGGCCGGTATCCCGCAGCTGCCAGTTCTCGCGTTTCAGGAGCAGCACATCGTCTACAGTCTTGTGGGCCGTTTTCGATTCCTCGGTCAGGTCAAAAGACTTAACCGTTGTATCCGATAAGTCTTTCGGCTTTTCTTTTATGAGGGACCCATAGAAAACTCCCGCAGCTACCGCCAGCAAAAACAATATTAAAATAAACAGAATAAAGATTCCCAGTCCACCTTTTTTTCTTTCCTGGGAATCCCCGTTATCCCGCATAGGCGTTCCTCATTTCCTATTTCATTATTTGCGTGGGTGCGCTTTTTCATAAACCGCACGCAGCCGCTTATTCGTAAGGTGTGTATATATCTGTGTTGTAGATATATCGGCGTGCCCCAGCATTTCCTGGACGCTTCTCAGGTCAGCCCCATTATCCAGCAGATGTGTGGCAAAAGAATGGCGAAGCACATGGGGGGAAATTGTTTTGGTTATCCCTGCCTGCCTGCCATATTGTTTTATGATCTCCCAGACGCGCTGCCGGGTCAGACCCTGTCCTCCCAAACCCAGAAACAATGTTTCCGGATCTGTTTCATTCTCCATCAGGAACGTGCTTCTTGCTTCGCTTATATATCGCTGCAGGTATTCGGCTGCCACGCTGCCCAGAGGTACAATGCGTTCTTTGGAACCTTTGCCGAAAGCAATCACGTAACGCATGGAAAGATTGACACTTGCAATTTTCACAGTGACGAGTTCCGAGACCCGCATCCCCGTAGCATATAACATTTCCAGCATCGTCCGGTCCCGTAGGCCTTCCGCTGAAGAAATATCGGGAGCTTCCAGCAATGCCTTTACTTCTACCTCCGTTAACACTTTCGGCAGATGCACGCCCTTAGTTCCAGCTTCCACCGCCTCCGCCGGGTCAGTCTGCAGGTAATTCTCCGTTATCATAAACCGGTAGAATGCCTTTATGGCCGCCAGCTTCCGGGCTATGGTCGAAGCCGCTCTGCCCTGCAGTTTAAGTTTGGTGATGTAACTGATAATCTGGGAACGCTGCACTTCTGCCAGTTTGTCTTCGGAAACTGAAAGAGCCTTGCAGAATATCTTCAGATCCCGCTGATAGGAAAGCCGGGTATTGTCCGAAAGGCCAAGCTCTACCTGCAGATATTCCATAAATAGCGCAAGATAATCCACGACGGCTTTTCTCCTTCACGGCAATTCTTTATTTCAATAGTCAGGCTGACGATACTTTTTCATAACACTGGCACAAAAAAGAAAAACAACGCCTACGCGCTGTTCCTCTTTATCACAGCAAAATTACTCTTTCTTTTCTGCCTTTTCCGGCTGCATGATGGTGATGTTGCCGGCCGGGGAAATCGTGGAAACCGCATGCTTGTACACCAGCTGCTGTTTTCCGTCATTCTCAATAATAACCGTAAAATTATCAAATCCGCGCACTAATCCGCGAATCTGGAAACCGTTTACCAGATAGATTACCACGGGCAGACTTTCCTTGCGAACATGATTCAGAAAGCTGTCCTGCAGGTTCATCAGATTTTTGTTGTTAGCTGTATTAGTCATGGTATTATCTCCTTATCTTCAGAATTTCGTTGGCGGTTCCGTGGACCAGTCCTTTACCGTCATACACAAACTGAATCAGTGGTCTCAAAAGTATCATACATTATAATTATGCGTCAGTTAGTAACTAGATTTTACATCCTTTTGTCATTTTTCTCAAGTATATCTGCCATATCTGTTACAATTTTTTCATAGTTCAGATTCCTGTTAACTGGAAACCAATGAATGTAAGGCATCTTTTTATACCAGGTAATCTGCCGTTTGGCAAAATGGCGGGTCCCTTTTTTTATATTGTCAACCGCTGTGGTAAAATCACATTGTCCTGTCAGATACTCCGCCATTTGCCGGTATCCCAGGCTTTTCATGGACAGGCAGTCAGAGGGGACACCTGTTTTAAGAAGAGTGCGAACTTCCTCTTCCAGGCCTCCCTCCAGCATCCGGTCAACGCGGAGATTGATCCGTTCATATAGGAAATCCCGTTCCATGGAAAGCCCGAAAACAACAGCATCGTATTTCAGTTCATTCTGCTTAACCTGGGAGACGCGGTCTCCGGACAATGCTGTTTCCAGCGCACGGACCACACGTCGGACGTCATTGGGATGCAGCCGGTCTGCAGCAACAGGATCTTCTTTTTTCAGCCAGTCAAACAGCGGACCGGTTCCCTGTTCCCGGGCATACGCTTCCAGCCTGTGACGCAATTCAGGATTTTCTTCCACGCTGCTGAAACGGTAATCTTCCAGCAGTGCCTTGATGTACAGGCCTGTACCTCCTACCAGGATGGGAAGATTTCCCCGAAGCGTAATCTGATGAATCAGTTCTGCGGCCTGCTGCTGAAAGTCCGCAACGCTGTAGGAGGCGTCAGGGGGCAGGATATTCACCAGATGATGCGGTACCATGCGAAGCTCTTCTTCAGTCGGTTTTGCCGTTCCAATATTCATTTGGCGGTAAACCAGCATACTGTCGCCGGAAATAATCTCCCCGCGGAATCGCCTGGCCAGCGCGATTCCGCAATGGCTTTTGCCGGTTGCCGTCGGTCCCAGGATCACCACTACTTTTTCTCTTGGCAATGTCAGGTTCCTCTTTTCACTGTCTCTTCCGTATTCCAAAACGGACGGCGCTGTATTTCGTTCCAACAAACTCTGTACAGCCGTATTCCTGTAATATTTCCACGCTGCGCTCTTTGATCACGACGCGGGGCGCTACCCGCAGCGCCAGTTCCACCGTCTCCGGTGATAGCGGCTCATGAAATGCCAGTGGACGCAGGGGCACCATCTCCGATGATTTCCTTACAGGCTGACGGAACATGGGGTCGAAATAAACCGCATCAAAACTGTTTTCCGGCAGTGTCTTCAGATAGACGGACGCTTCCGCATGGATGATTTCAATGCGCCGCAGGTCCTGCAGCAGTTCCGGTAGTTTACTTTTATATAACATAATGCCCTGGCTGATAAGAAACCACAAAGGCAGCGATGCTTCCAGTCCGACAACCATGCCGGATTCTCCAACCGCATGGGAAGCCAGCAGCGCATCCGCTGCAAGTCCGACCGTACAGTCCAATACACGCTGACCCGGGCGGATATCCATAGCTGTCAGGAAATTATCTTTCTCGTGACGCTGCACGACCCGCTGCCAGCGCACTTTGCCCAGCCCCGGATGATATAGCAGCATGCCTTCCGGCGAGTAAAGCTGGGGACCGTTTTTGCCGGCAATCAGCAGCGTATCGAGTTGATGATCTGCCAGCATCGCATCCAGGGACCCGTTATCATAGCGTTTCACATACGGAACCTGCAGCTGCTGCGCCCAGGCTTTCGCCTGTTCTATCAGTTTCCTGTTATCATTTTTGTTGCTGGTTACCGCAAACCTGATTTTTTCCAAAACAATCTCCGGTGTTCATTTATCATAAGGAACATCATTCTTCCCCGGCAAATCAAATCCGGTACGTTTAAACAGTTTATATAATTCATCACTGGTCACAGCAATCATACAGGGACGACCGTGAGGACAGGTAAAGGGATGGGTAGTATTGCACAGATCGATAATCAGCTGGCGCATCTGACGCATGTTCAACACTTCCCCTGCTTTGATGGCAGCCCGGCAGGCCGTCATGTGCAGCACAT
>JAEEGJ010007276.1_pt1 | contig 31965 bp, 27 predicted proteins | sample 8958761 | NCBI WGS metagenome assembly JAEEGJ01 (sample SAMN16246546, study PRJNA631951) | gut metagenome | biome: gut microbiome; feature: rumen; material: RS-attached | host: Bos | place: Iran: Karaj | collected 2018-10
GATGCTGCAAGGATCAATTTCCAATTTTTAAAAAGAGACATTTAATCAGGCTCCATTCTAGTCTGTGATGCCTCAAATGTATATAATTTAAAGCAAAAGCGGTGCGAAAAAGGTAAATTTATACCGAAATTTTACCTATTTAGAGGCAAAAAAATGGTCGAAAAGTCAATTTATAAGCCCTATTCGCAAGTTTTTATATCATCTGACCGCTACAATTCCAAGAATTTGTATAAAAAACGCCGCAAGGCCATGCTCAAGGAACTGGATTCGTTCTGTGTTTTTGCAGGAATCCCTATGGATCCCGGAACCGAAGAAGCCTACGTGCAAATCTGGAATAAAATGGTGCAGGAACCGGCGTTTATGTACCTGACGGGTATCAACCAGGCAGGCTGCTATCTGCTGCTCGACCCCAGGACCGACGAAGAAATCCTCTTTGTGCCACCCAAGGACCCGTTCAAGGAATTCTGGAACGGCAAGCGCCTAGGCTTTTTGGAAGGCGATAACGAAGTAGCCCGCATTACGGGAATCCAGGATGTACGCCCCGTAGACGAACTCATAGATACGGTGGTTGCCCGCGCTAAAAAACTTCCGAAGGGGAGCTTCGCTTACGCCTATTACTTTGAAAAGTTCAAGGAAGACCACAACGACCGGTTCAGGCATCAGCTGCTCAAGGCGCTTAAGCCTACAGGCATCAACCTAAAGAGTGCGGCGGCGCTGCATTGGGCGCTTAGACTTCCGCTGGAAGCTGAACGCATTATGGACGCCGAGGCGGCGCAGGCGGTGACGAATAACGCCTTCCGCAAGGTGCTCGCCGAAATGAAGACTTTCAAGACCGAGCGCGCTTTGGGCCTGAAGCTGGATTATGAAATGCAGCGTGAAAGCGATGGTGACTTGGCCTTCCCGACGATTGTGGCTGGCGGCGCAAATGCATGCTGCTTGCACTATGTCAAGAAAGACGAACCGTTGAAGGCGGGGGAGCTGGTGCTCCTGGATTTTGGCATTCGCATCGGAAGCCTGCATAGCGATATTTCCCGCACCATTCCGGTGTCCGGCAAGTTCAGCCCACTGCAGAAACTGCTGTACCAGATTGTACTTGATTCTGCGCTGGAATACCAGAAACATGTGCGTCCGGGCGTATCTCTCAAGGAAATCGGGATGGTGCCTTGGGATTATATAATGCAGGAACTGGAAAGCCGTTTGGTTAAAGATGCGAAGGGTTCGTACAAACTATTGTACGACAAGCGTCCGCACGGGGTAAGCCATTTTATCGGCGAACAGATTCACGAAGGCGAACCGGGAACCCGCTCCTTGGATACTGTTTTAAGGCCTGGAATGTTGATTTCTTGCGAACCGGGGCTTTACGGCGAATTCAAGGCGACCATTGGTGGCAAGACCTACCGCGAAAAAATCGGTATCCGCATCGAAGATGACCTACTAATTACGAAGGACGGCTTCAGGAACATTTCTAAAGATATCCCGAAAACGGTGGATGATTTGGAACGGCTGATGAAGTAGGCTTGTTGCTAAAACCATTGTATTTTCCTAAATTTTCGCCGAAAAAATTTAAAAGGTTACAACCATGAAACTCTCCAAGTACTTTTACGTGACGCTCCGCGAAACGCCGAGCGATGCCACCATGCCGAGCCACATCTTCCTGATGCGCGGCGGCTACATCAAGCCTGTTTCTACCGGTATCTATTCCATGATGCCCATGGGTTTCCGCGTGATCCAGAAGATTGTGAACATCATCCGCGAAGAAATGAACAAGATTGGCGGCATCGAAGTGGACCTGCCGGTGGTGCAGACCGCTGAACTCTGGAGCGAATCGGGCCGTTATCAGGCCATCGGCGAAGAACTCCTGCGCTTCAAGGACCGCAACAACCACAACATGGTGCTGGCCATGACGCACGAAGAAGCCATGACCGACCTCGTGCGCTACGTGCTCAACAGCTACAAGCAGCTGCCGGTGATGCTCTACCAGTTCAAGACCAAGTACCGCGACGAAGCCCGTGCTCGCGGCGGTCTGATTCGCGTCCGCGAATTCCTGATGAAGGATGCCTACAGCTTCCACACCAGCCAGGAAGACCTGGACCGTCACTATCAGGAAGAATACGACGCCTACCTCCGCATCTACCGTCGCGTGGGCATTGAACCGGTGGTGGTGCAGAGCGATACGGGCATCATGGGCGGTAAGGTCGCTCACGAATTCATGCTCGACACTCCGAACGGCGAAGACTACTTGATTCTCTGCAAGAAGTGCGGCTACCAGGCCAATCGCGAAATCGCCAAGTTCCAGCGCGTGCCGTTCAAGGGCGACGAGAACGCAGCCCTCGAAAAGGTTGCTACGCCGAACAGCGAAAGCATCGACGAACTCACTAAGTTCCTGAACGTGCCCGCCGAATCGACCGCCAAGTGCGTGTTCTTCGACTTCGAAGGCAAGCTCATCACGGTCGTTGTCCCGGGCAACCTCGACGTTTCCGAAATCAAGCTCCACAACTTGCTGAAGGCCAAGGAACTTTACCCGGCCGAAGACAGCCTCATCAAGGCATGCGGCATGGTTCCGGGCTTTGCTTCCCCGATTAATTCTCACGATACGCGCATCATTGTCGATGAAGCAATCGCTGATTCCTTCGATCTCGTGACGGGCGCAAACGAAGAAGGCTTCCACTTCAAGCATTGCAACCCGAAACGCGACTTCCCGAAGTTCGAAGTGGCGGACATTGCCGAAGCTTCCGAAGTCTGCAAGTGCCCCTGCTGCGGCGAACTCCTCACGGAAACCCGCGGCATCGAAATGGGTAACATCTTCAAGCTCGGCACCAAGTTCTCTGAATCTATGGGCGCCAAGTTCCTCACCGCCGAAAAGACCACCGCTCCGGCCATCATGGGCTGCTACGGTATCGGCGTGGGCCGCCTGATGGCTTCCGTCGTGGAAAACAGCCACGATGACTTCGGACCGATTTGGCCCAAGTCTATCGCTCCGTTCCAGGTGGAAATCGTCCCGATCGGCAAGGAAGCCGAACTTATGGAACTCGCCGAAAAGTTCGAAAAGGAACTCGAAGCCGCCGGCATCGACGTGCTCGTGGACGACCGCGACGAACGCCCGGGCGTGAAGTTCAAGGACGCCGACCTCTGGGGTTCTCCGGTGCGTATCGCAATCGGCAAGAAGGGCCTCGCAAACGGCGAAGTCGAATGGAAGTTCCGCAACGAGAAGGAATTCTCCATGGTCAAGGTGGAAGACGTTGTCGCCAAGGCCAAGGCTTACTTCGCTGAGTAATCCTAATTTATAAGCAAACGATCCCCTGTAGTAGCCTGCTACAGGGGATTTTTCTATATTTTACGGCGAAAAAATTTCTCTATGGAGATTCTTATGGACATGAAGAAAATTGCTCTAGGTTCTGCAGCATTGGCTGCATTTGGTCTTATGGCTTGCAACGGCGAAAAGCCCATCGAAAAGGCTCCTGCCGCCATTACCGCCAATTCTACCGACGACGAAAAGTTTGCTTATATGCTGGGTGCCCAGTTCGGCGGTCAGAACTTTACGATTATTCCGCGCCAGATGGGCGAAGAAATTTATGAAGATGCCTTGATCCAGGCTATTCGCGATAATGTGAAAGCTAGCAAGGACTCGAACTTCAATGTGCAAATGACACAAGATTCCTTACAGGCTATAAGCGGCCGTTACTCTTCGATTGCTCGTTCTCGTTATGAAGCGACTCGCCCCGATAGCGCTCTGTTGGCCGAAGGCAACAACGAAAAGATCAAAGCCTACATTGACTCGGTCGCCCGAGCCCAACCGATTACCAAGGCTCCCGCTTCTACGGGTGCCAATGTGACAATTGCCGCCGATTCACCGGACAATACCAAGTTCTCTTACTTGCTGGGTCTTCAGTTTGCAAACCAGTTCCTCGGCATTGGAAACCAGTTCCAGACCGAGTTCGATGTAGACTACTTTATTTTGGGTATCAAGGAATCTGTGGCCAAGGTGGCTGATTCCACATTCGTTCTCCAGCTTCCGCAGGATTCCCTCAACGCCATCGGACAGCGTTACCAGCAGAAGATGCAAGATTTGCGTCAGGCCGCCATCAAAAAGCAGCAGGAAGAAGAAGCCAAGTTGAAGGAAGAAATTGCTCCGCTCCGCGGAGACACCCTTGCAAACGGTATGCCCCAGAAGTTCAATCCGAAGGTGAAGGCTACCAAGATTGCTGTGGACAAGGCCATCGCAAAGGATCTCGAAAACCTCGAACCTTTTGCCAACAAGCCGCTCTTTGTCATGTACTTCTCTGCCACTTGTGGCCATTGCGCTCATGCAGCACCCGAAGTTCTGGCCATTGCAAAGGAATTCGCTCCGAAGGGCTTGGTCACTCTCGCTGTTGCAAGCGGTGGAAACCAGAAGGTGGGTATCCGCAAGTTCATGGATAACGCCAAGTGGGACGAAACCATTAACGTGGTTTGGGACGAATCCCGCCAGTTCGGTGAACTTTACAGCGACGGCTACGTTCCTAAGGTCTATGTCGTAAATCCGGATGGCACCTACAAGATGTACACGGCCTTCGAAAACCAGAAGGAAGAAATGAAGCAGGATATCGCCGGTCTTCTTTCGGGCAAGAACGTCGAATGGAATCCTGAAGCTCCGAAAACAGAAGCTCCGAAAGCCGCCGAAACAAAATAGTTGAAAGAACAATAGAGTGTCATTAATCGCTGAATTTGACGTAGTCGTTGTCGGTGGTGGGCACGCTGGAATTGAAGCGACCCACGCCGCTTGGAAACTCGGTGTAAAGACCGCCATGCTCACGATGGATATTAATGCCATCGGTCGTATGAGCTGTAATCCGGCCGTAGGCGGGGTGGCGAAGGGGCAGATAGTCCGCGACATCGACGCCCTCGGTGGCCTGATGGGGCTACTCACCGACAAGGCGGGCATCCAATTCCGCATGCTCAATATGAGCAAGGGGCCGGCCGTGTGGGGTCCTCGCGCCCAATGCGACATGAAGTATTACAGCGAAGTTGCCCGCGAAATCATTACAAGTCTTCCGGGACTTTCGGTGATTCAGGGCGAACTGGCAGCTTTCACGCGCATGGCCGACGGTCGCCTGGAACTCACGCTCCTGAACGGCGAACGCTATATTACGCGCTCTCTGGTAATTACCAGCGGAACCTTCCTTGCCTCCAAGATGTTTACCGGGCTTGAAACCAGCATCGGTGGGCGAGTGGGCGAGCCCAGTGCCGACAAGTTGTCGGAATGCCTCGCCAAAGAAGGGATTGCGCTCCGTCGCCTTAAGACCGGAACGCCCAGCCGCTTGGATCCCGATTCCATCGACTTTAACGAATGCGACGTGCAGCATGGCGACGACATTCCGTGGCCCATGAGCGACCGCCATTTGGCAAACACCGTTCCTGGCCGCGACGAAAATTATTTCTGGGGCGATGTTGCGAACAAATTCGTCCGCAATGACTGCGTGTGCTGGATTACCCGCACGAACCTGAAGACCCACGATATTCTGCGTAGCGGCTTCAAGGACAGCCCCATGTTCAGTGGCCGCATTCACGGCAAGGGCCCGCGCTACTGCCCCAGCATCGAAGACAAGATTAACCGCTTTGGCGACCGTGACGGTCACCAGTTGTTCCTGGAACCGGAACAGGCAGATATCGGTCGCGTCTACATCAACGGATTCAGTTCCAGCTTGCCGGCAGACATTCAGCTGGCCGCCATTCACACCATTCCGGGTCTTACCCGCGCCCGCGTGTTGCAGATTGGTTATGCCGTGGAATACGATTCCGTGGATGCCACGCAGCTGTTCCCGACCTTTGAATGCAAGAAGGTTCCTGGGCTTTATTTTGCAGGCCAGGTCTGCGGTACCAGCGGTTACGAAGAAGCCGCCGGTCAGGGCCTCTTGGCAGGCATTAACGCGGCTCTCAAGGTCAAGGGCGAAGAACCTTTGATTCTTGGCCGCTCGGATAGCTATCTGGGCGTGATGGCGGATGACCTGGTAAACATTCTGCTCGACGAGCCTTACCGCATGTTCACGAGCCGCGCCGAATACAGGCTGTTCCTCCGTAGCGATAACGCTGAGACACGTCTCAAGGAACGCGCCCACAAGATTGGCATGATTTCGGACAGCGACTACGCCGACTGGAAGCGCCGTCAAGAATTGATGGCGACCGCCCGCACCCGCATGACCGAAGAATCGGCAACGCCCGACCAGGCAAATCCGATTCTGGAAGCAGGTGGTCAGGCTCTTTCGACCGAACGTACCCGCTGGATTAACGTGCTGCGCCGTCCGGGAATCGATCCTGAGCAACTGTTCCGGACCGCGCTGCCCGACCTGAATCTGACCCGTCGCGACCAGTGGTTCATGTATGCCGAAGAAATCTACGCAGGTTTCTTCGACCGGCAGGCCCGCGAAATCGACGACCAGAAGAAGATGGAATCCGTGCGCCTGCCCGTCGACTTCGACTACATGCAGGTGACCGCCGTGAGTATCGAAAGTCGCCAGCGCCTGAACGCCCACAAGCCCCTTACGCTGGGCCAGGCTAGCCGTATTCCCGGCGTCCGCCCGGCCGACATTACGGTGCTTGCCCATTGGCTCGAGAATAGAAAATAAGGGTTTTCCCCTTATTTTTTATCTCCGTACCTATATCGATACCCGTAGCCATATCCATAACCATAGCCGTACCCATAAGAGCCACTGTCATGAACACAGTGATTGAGTACGATAGCCTTTTTATCGAGCTTTGCAAGCGTCAGCTGGTCAATGGTTTCCTGGATGTTTTCCATGGAATGTTTCTTGTATTCGATAACAATTACGCCGAAATCGGCCAGTTTTGCGATGGATTGCGCATCAGATACCAGAGAACAGGGGGGGGTATCGATGATTACTATGTCGAATTTTTGCTTGCTTTCGTCCACTAGTTCGGCAAAAGCCTTGGAAGCAAGAACTTCACCCGGATTGGCAACCCGAGAACCTGTGGGCAAGAAATAGGCTCCGTTACCCATGTCAACGAGGGCTTGATCCAGATTGCACCCCTTTGTAATGATGTCGGTTACGCCCTTTTCGTGCTTATGGGAAAGTCTAGATTTGCGCAGGTCTGCGTCAATGAAAAGTACCCGTTTGTCGTGTTGGGCGAAAAGATACGTTAAATTCAATGACACAAATGATTTTCCGGCCCCAGGAGCGATACCGGTAACCATCAAAACGCGACCGCCTTCGTCGATGCAAGAAAATTCCAATGCGGTTCGCAACGCTCTAAGCTTTTCAATCGCAATATCTTCGGAATCGGCTTTTGCCAAGATAAAACGTTTGTCGTTTACGCTAGGGAGCTTGTGGCTGATATGAGTCTTTGGAATCTTGGCATATACACTCACGCCCGTTTCACGTTCGATTTCGGACGACGACCCTACGCCACGGTTACGCAAACGGTGCAAGAGGAGGACCAGAATCCAGCTAAAACCGAAGCCACCGCCAAAGCCGGCGAGTACGATAACCTTGCGGTTCGGCTTTGCGGGAATTTCATGAACGTATGCCGGGTCGACAATGCGCACGTTACCGATTTCACTGGCTCGTACCACGCGGAGCTGCTGGATATTGTTCAAAATAGATGTATAAAGCTGGTTATTGATTTCCACATCTTGTTGGAGCTTGAGTACGTCTTGCTGCGTGGTCGGTAGCTTTTTGGTTTGGGTCTCTTCTTTGCCTATTTCCCTATTCAGGCGATCTTGCTGCTGCCTGATCGCCTGCATGGCGGGGTGGTCTTCTTTGAAAAGGCGGGCCTTTTCTTGGTATTCTTGCTGCAACGAAAGAAGTTGCGTTTTAAGTTGCACCTGTCGATCTAACGTGACTTTCGCTTCGGCACCCAAATCGATCGTTCCGACCTTGTTTCGATAGCTTGTCAGAAGCTGTTGCGCCGAATCTAGCTTGGCCTTAATCGTTGGCAACTGTTCTTCCAAGAATTCGAGGGATTTTTCGGCTTCAGCGCTGCGCATTTCCACATTCTGACGCACGTACATCTCGGCGATGGCATTGAGAATATTCGCGGTACGGTCCGGGTAGCGGTCCATATACGAAATTTCAAGAATATTTGTGTTTTTATCTTTTTCGATGGCGTCTACGGTCTTACGCAGGCTTTCGGCTATATCAAGCACAGAAGTTTTTCTCAATCGAAATTTTTGCCCCGGCAAAGCATAAATGGATTTGACGCAAATGGCAACGGTGTCTCCACCCACGGGTACACGGTATGTTTCGCCAACATTCCCTTCTACAAGTTTTGCACCGAGTGGGGAATACAGCTCGTATGAATCCGTTGATTTTACCTTGGCAACCCACTTGTGTTCTTTTGTCATCAAGGCCATGGGAGGCTCAAACAAGTCCAGATCCATGCGCCCTTCTCGACGCATTAAACGATCCAAGATTTCAATCGGTTCAGCACTGTAATTCAGGTGCAATTTTTCCACAACGGGCATGAGCACGCTAAGACTCTTGATCAAATGAATCTCTGCCTTGGCCGGGCTCTGCGTTTCGAAAAGTTCCCCGATGTCGGCAATAGCCTTGCCGCTCTTGGATTTTGTGTCGAGCTGCAACATCGTGGTACTTTGGAAATAGTCGCGGCTATAGCGGGCGTATGTCAACCCGGCTATTAAACCGATAATGGAGAAAAAAGCGAATATAAGCCAATGACGGCGGAAGATACTAAACAGCTCGAAGATGTCAATGACATCGCTCGGCTTGAGAATCCCCTGAGAAGCAGGGACTTGATTTGTTTGTTTTTCTGCTGTGTTATTCATAAGGTTTCCTATTAAAATCTTGAAGAAATTAAGCTGCTTTCGAATAATCAAAAAGGTTGTTTAGGTGTTGATAGCTGCAAACAATGTTTGACATTTTTTGTCTTGAATAAGAAAGTCGTTTATAACCTGTTGGTAGCTTGGCTATGGATTTCCTGTTTATCACTTTGAAAATAGGGCTAGGGAAGCCCCTGAGATTATCTTGGGCGACCTTACTTACAAAAATTTTTATATTTTCTCTAGGTACAAGGATTTTACGGACCCGGTCGTAAAGGCCTACATGAAGTACTTTGCAACCCAGAACGTGGACTCTAACGAAACCGAAACCATCAACAAACAGGTGTCTTATTTCAAAACCGACACTCTCACGAGGAACAAGTATATGACTTTGGAATACGAACTTCATGAAAGCGAGCAGAAGGGCTTTGAAAAGGCAGAGGCCAAAGCGTTGGAAGAGAAGAAGGCCATGGCCAAGGGGTTCCGTGACGCCAAAGTTCCTTTGGATATAATCTCTGCACAAACAGGATTTACCATCAACGAAATCAAAGCTTTGTAAGCTTGCGACAACTCCCTTTCTCAAGGGAGCTTTTTCTTTATTGTCATTCCCGACTAAGGTTGGTGAGCTTGCCAAAAGCGCACTCAATTCATCGCAATTCCCCCTCTTAACAGCGACTTTGCAAAAGATGTATCTTTGATAGGGTACACCGATGAAACCCCTCTGAACGAGGTTAATGGCGTGACAGACATTCTTTACGAATAACAGGGCTCTTTCTTGGATGGGCAAGACGCCAAGGCTATTGAGGTGGCGCACAACCTTTTTATCCAAGGAAAGCTTACGCCTGCCGAAATTTCTGCGGTATCTGGAGTTCCCGTAAAAAACATCCGTCGTTGAAAACGCAGAACTGTTTAAAATCCTACACTTTTTCAGCATCATCCGCCCTCTTCCTCAAGTGAGTTTCTTCTTCCCGACTAGAAACGGAACGTATTTATTCATTGCAAGAACAATGGGAACTAAAAGTAATATCGTCAACATCACGATTACACAACTTCCAAAGAACGACGCCCTGATACAATTTATATCCACACCAGAAAAGGAGCTTAGTTTCAGGACAATACGTTTTAATGGCTCATGCAAACACATAATTATAAGACTATTTTTCCCAAGCCAAGTCAACTCGCCTAGTCGAAAAAGCATCAGATATTTTGCAATAATAATTACCAAAAGAATCAAGCTGACTGAAATTATATAAAAGAATTTGTAATCAAAAAAAGCATGTTCCATCATATTTACACGTGGATGAAGAAAATGCACAATCGCAATAATAGATGCAACTAATGACAAACCGAAAACAGCATCAACACGTTTACTTGTTTTCTTTATTTTGGGATACAACCATTCTCCTAAATAAAAAAGAGGTAATGTTGTCAAGGCGATTTCTGCACACCATGGCAGAACCCAATGTTGAAGGAAAAGAAAATAAATCAAAGCCGACAATGCGCAAACTATTGGAATCCAGACCTTGGGTAGTTTACATATAAAATGATAGGTTACCGCAGCCACAAACATACAAGGTAAAAACCAAAGTACAGCATTATACAGAAAACTATTGTAAGATCCCATATCAAAAGCAGTAAAAATATTGATAAATTGTTGCATTCTGAAATCCAGTTCTCCTAAGAATCCTGAAAATACATTTGCGGATTGCGCCTTTCTAAACTTTACTTCTATAAATGCCCAATACGCAAAACTTATTAACGAGAATAAAATATATGGAACCGCTAAAGAACGTAAGCGTTTTTTTACAAATAAAATCACACCTACAGGTTGGGAATAGATTAACGCAGCGCCTCCGAGAAAAAAAAATAGAGGCATGTGAAATAAATAAATGATTTGACTTGGCTCGCCCTTGTTGACATGCGCAAAAACGACAAGGATTATTCCCAAGCCCTTTAAAACATCAAGTAATTCATCTCTCATAAATTGAATCGGTTTTTCCTTTTTGTTTTGGTTAGCCGCCTGGCCGGAGCCAAAATTGAAACACGAAACCAGACTCGCTTCGAAATGGTAGATGCCATGCTTTCTAGAAATTATTCTGAAGAAGAAATTTCCATTATCTCTGGCATTTCCAAAGAAGAAATCCTTAAGCGTAAGGCTCTTTTGAAAAAGTGATTCTAGATTCTTTCGTTCAAATTTTCTAGCGACAACTCCCTTGCTCAAGGGAGTTTTTTCTTGAGCAAATTTTTTTGCATCACAAATCCCACAAACAACACCAAATAGGTTATAACGCCTCGGCAGGGGAGTGCCGAAGATTTTAGAGGTGGGGGATGGATAAATGAGGGGGCTCATCGTTTGTTCGTCAAGTACTTATTTTGTTGAATTTTATATTAGTTCAATTTCATCACACATTGTGTGATCAAAATTTTCCCCTAGTGGGAAATCATTTTCATCAGGATGGTTATTGAAATAATCCCAAATCACGCTTTCAAATTTTGGATTGTTCACACGCCTAAAACCAGACACAATAAATTTAGCAGGAATTCCTCCAATAATGGATTCTGCAGGTATATCCGAAAAGTCTTTATTTACAAGGCTATTACTAGCGACAATTGTATAATCTGGAATTTTTGCTCCAGCTGCAATTGTGCTAGAATTGCAAATCCAGCAAGATTTTCCTATACATATAGGCTTACAATATCTGCTTATTGATTTCTTGTTAAAATTTGCCACAAAGTGGAAATTTGAATCTAATATTTGACAACGATGTGTAATCCAGGTATTCGCCCCAACAATCACTTGTTTGTGGGCTGTAATATTACAATAATGCATTATTTTGCATTTTAAACCAAATTCAAGAATCGCCCCCCTAAGCACATTGATTTTATTTGCTGTATGAATTAGGCAAGGTCCATGAAATATTATTTTGCCCCAGTTGTTGATTGCCGTATTTGGACCAGGATTAGAAGGAGCCCCGTCTATAGTTTTGTTTAATCGAATCATCCCTGTTTTACATATATCAACACATTCCATATCTCCATATAGTGAAAAAATTTTAGGCCATCCATAAACAAATATCGGCAATTTTACGGCTTGTTTAAAGGGAAAACTTCGAAAGTTCAGATATATTGTGATAATTGGATTAAACCAATTTCTATAGGGCATACTTTCGATCCTCTCGGAATAAAACTTACCCAAATGATTGAATATTTTTTTAATTTTTTTCACCTTTTCATAATCCTTTTTTTGATATTTAAACACAATACATGTCTTTCGTTTTCATTTAAACCCACAAAAAAGATGCAAATACTATTAATCACAACATTCATCATGCCAAATATACATGAGTTAAGAATTTTATGATCCTGCATATTTATATTTAAAATAAAGCATAAAACTCCGCTACAACCAATTACTAAGACAATTGGAATAAGAACCGATTTGAAATAAGTATAGATGGATAAGGGAACATACTCTCTTATTATAAACAATACAACCCACATATAAAAAAATCGTATAACCATATTCGCAATAAGAACCGTCGTTGGAGGCATTCCATTTTTTAATAAAACATATGCAAAGGGAAAACTCATCAAAAATACAAAACTACCTATACAGATATATTTTTTTAGATTTCCTGATGCAAGAGCAACAGACCAAGTTGGATTTGCTAAAACATTTACTAAAGAATAGCCTAATATAAGTTTTGCAAATACTGATGCGTATTCGGGAACATCCTTCAACCATATTCCTAATAAAAAATCAGTGTGAAGTATTACAGGCAGACACAAAAACCATAGTAAGAAAAAAGAATATTTTGATGATGCATAAAAAAGCTTCATTAAATAATCAAAATCATTGTTTGCATAGGACTTTGTTATTTGTGGTTGAACAGAAACAAAGAAATTTGATGTAAAATTTGTGATAACACCATTAATTTGTGTTGCAATTGCTTTTGCAGCATTGACAATCGGTCCGAAGAATAAATTCAACAAGATATCGATTCCTTGATTATTTACAGCCCACACCGCAGTACCTATAAAATTCCAGCTAATAAAAGCAGTCGTTTCTTTTATGTTCTGTTTGTCAAAGACAATTTTGAATTGACACTCATTATATTTTTTTTTGCAATAAAAACCATAAAATAACCTTATTGATAAGGCGACCAACATTGTAAGCATTGCATAGAATATCAACCGATCAAAAGGAGCTACGCTTATTAAATATGCTATTATTAATTTCGCAATTCCCTCGTAGATTCCTACGTAAGAATAAATCCGCATGTTTTCATGCGAAATCAAAATCGCATCATAAACAACACTTAGCAAGGTTAAAACAAGCGAGATCAACGCAAATTGATAGATCCATAAGGCGGCATTTAACCTATCAGAAGGGATAACCAATTTGTACATTACAAACCATAAGCCTATAGTTTCAGCTAGTAGAATCACAAGTACCGCCAAAGCAATATATATTGTTTGATGTTGACAAAATGTTTTTCGAGCAAACTCTAAGTCACCATTAGCAATTGCGATACTGAAAAAACGCTGCGAAGCATTGGATAAAGATGACCTAAAAAAAATGAACATTGATGCCATACCGCCAACAACATTTTGAATGCCATAATCTATAACGCCAAGTTTATCTAGAACAACTCTAGATGTGAAAAAACTCACGCCCATCACAAACATCATTCTCAAATAGAGAAACAAGGTGTTTTTTAACAATCGTTTGCTTTTTTGAGATTCTAATTCGGGCATATTTTATCGTGCTAAAAAATGTTTTTTTATATAATTGAAAACATATGAAGGTGTCAGTCTTGAAAAGACATTTTTGTATAAAAACGGCTTTACATCATCTTTTCGAATTATTGCAAAATTTCGTGTTTTGCGAACATCTTTTATCCATTGCTTTAGTGAAATATCCTTTGTTTTAATGAAATGATAAAAATCAGCATCTTCCACCATGGAATAACTATTCAAAGGCACTTTCCAAGACGGGATTTCGTAATTTGCAGAACAGACTGAATGATAGAACCAGTAGGCATAAAAAAAACCGTTGTTTACAGCTCTGAAATCACCGCCAGAATTTCGCCAATTGATTTCATTAAGATACAGTTCTTCATTCACCCAAAAACATTCAACATCAATTAAACCATTATAACCATAATTTGCTATGGTTGAAAGAAGTGCTTTGCATTTTGCAAGAATATTCTCATCGATAATAATATGCGAAAAAGAATTTGACCCACTCAAATTTGGCCATTGTCTTAATACGCGATTTGCAATAAAAAGAACTTTATCTTTGTCAACGAATCCAACAAGAACAATTTCGAAATCAACTTTCAGATATTCTTGTATGAAAATAGAATTGTAACCTTTTTCTTTTAATTCAGAACACGCATCTTGAGCTTCTTTAAGATTTTGACAAATGGCGATGTCCATTTTATCGCCTTTAGCACTGATTTCGGGTTTAAGGATAACAGGAAATTTAAAGTTTGATAAAGTTTGGCTATAAACAGACTCTAACGAAACAGAAGCGCTTTTAGCCATCTTTATTTCTCGTTCTTGAGTCCATTCGTATTGCGCCAACTTGTCCATCAAAGAGACTATTTTTCCTTGTTTCCCATTTATCGACGGAATATGAAATTTATCTTTAAACTCATTCAATCGTGAATCAAGTTCTAAAGCAGCTCCATCGGAATAAGGAATAATAAAAGGTTTTGCCTTTTCATTCGAAAATTTTTCTTTAATGAAATCAAGCCCCTCTTTTTCAGTCTTGAAAAAAGCGAAACCCTCTATAAATTTTGATTTTACCATCCAACTTTTTTGTTGGTCCGTAATGACAACAGCAAAGATTTTTTTTCCATTCAGTCCAAAAATACGAGCAAGACCAAGACCATTATGATGGTCTCCGCCAATTATAATTACCTTATTTTCTGGATTGTTAAATGCTTTCGGCATATTCCCTCAAGGTTTTACCCTTATAACCCAAGAATGTCGCTCTTTCAAAAATTCGTTCAATAACAAAATACAAGCCTTCTATAGCTTTTTCATCTTTGAAATTCGGACTTCCTCCCGGCATCAATTCAGACGAGTGAATCATGAACATTAAATACTGATTCTTTTGTGACTCATCTTCTATCAATTTAAGCATTGGCTTTAATCTCAATGACGCTTCAGGACGAAGCCATTGATTGCGTCCAAAAAGAAATCGCTTAAATTCTCCGACAATATTTCGCAAAGATGATATCCTTTCCAAAGCAAGCGTATTCATACGCCTAATAGTCATAGGAATTTCTAGGACGTCTTCATTAATGTAATAGGGAACTTCTAGACATTTAGAGTAATCACTTCCAGGCAAACCAGTTACACCTAAACAAGAACTCCAATTAATATGCGGTGTTACGGAACAATCAACCTTATATCCATATTTCTTTAGAATCTTGAAATAGTTTTGATTCGTTGTCCAACGGCCGCTTCTATGCGAAACAGGACGCTTACCGAATCTGTTTTCAATAAGTTCTGTCATGGTTGCTACTTTAGCATCCATAATTTCAACAGGATATTCAATCAGGTAATCGCGTTCGCGTTGAATTTTCTTCAAAGGATATTCAGGAGGCGTATTCCATGCATGCAAATGCATACCGATTTCGCACAAACCATCATCTTGCTTTTCTTTCATATAATGGCAAAAGAAATCATCATTTGCCATTTCATAATTAGTAAGCCAAGTTGGCTTGAATCCATACTTTTCAGCAAGTTCTTGAAATCTCGGCAAGAACTTCGCATTCTTTGTAGAAATTTCATGATCGAAATCCCACTGGTTATCTGCTTCGGTATCTATTGTGATTAGAAAATCTTTTGCCATAAATTACTACTTTGCAAGTTTATTTTCAAAATACTTTTCATACTCATCTTTAGACAATTTTCTTTTTATAGTCGCTGGATTTCCTGCAACCAAGCTATAATCAGGAACATCGTGAATTACAACGCTGCCAGCCGCAATTATCACATTATTTCCTATTTTTACAGGACCAAGAACCGTAGCATCCGTGCCGATATAACAATTATCTCCAATTTCAATATTTGGAATTGGTAAGCCAGGGAGTTTTTTACCAAGCAACACACGAGGTAATACGGTACAATTTTTTCCAATTTTTGAAGATGTGTCAATCCATGCAAATCCAGGATGTTCTATACATAACCCTTCCTCAAAAACATTCGGGAACAAGAATAATTGAGTCTTTAATTGCAATCGTTGAAAAAAATGCTTATAAATCAAATATGCAATAGTCCGCCAACCATGATTGTTATTCTCGTAATATTCCATAGTGCGTAATGCTTTAAGAAATCGATATTTTATATATGCTCTATAATTGCCTTTAAGAAATTCTAAAAGCATATTTTTCCCTGCGATTTCACTATTTCTTGCGAAATCACTTTTTAGTACCGCTTTTAATTGACTTTTTGTTTTTATAGACATATTTATTTTTTTTGAGACATACTTTGGATATAAATATTTTCAAGTTGTTTAACAACAATATTCATATCCCATTTTTCAATTCCATAATATTCAACTTTGTTTACCTGAAAATTCATGAGAACATCAGCGTAGTCAGTAGGGGATGCGTCAGCTTTCATTCTGCACACTAAATTCGAAACCACAGCTTCTTCTGGAATGGCGTTTGAAATCACGCTCGGAACGCCCATTTTTTGAGCCTCGATTAAAACAATTCCAAGTCCTTCATATAATGAAGGGAAAATGAACACATCCATAGCTTTTAACAAACAAGGCACATCTGTTCTTGCATTTAGTATTGTGACCTTGTCTTTTACTCCTAGCGAATTTATTTCTGATATGATTTTTTTACGTAATTCAACATCTCCGTCACCAACAAGCAAGAGATGGGCGTTCATTCGTTTTTTACTTAACTCATAAAATGCTTTTACCATCAATGTGTGATTTTTTACTGGAGAAAAACGTCCAATATTTCCAACCAGATATGTATCATTTTTTATTCCTAAGTTTTTTCGGATTTCCTCTTTGGTTTCTGATATTTTATATTTTTCAAAGTTGATTGCATTATTCAATACCAATGTATTATCAACATCGAATAATTTATTCGCAACATCTTTTGCATTGTGATTAAGGGTAATCAGTTGCACTCCGTGAGTGTGTATTAAATAATTTAGAGCAATAAAGTCTTTTTTTTCGAAACTTTTGTTTACGCACCAATATTTTTCCGGTTGACTATGAATTGTATGAATAAGAATACATGATTGCGGAATATTTGCAAATTTTACATAGCTGCTAAAAAGCAGATGAAAATGGAGAATGTTTGGTTTTTCTTTCCGAATAAGATATCTAAAAAGAAATTTCATGATTCCTGTTTTTAAAACAATGCGATGAACCAAACTATTTTTTAGGTATAACGTTTTAAATAATGGTAAATAATCACTAATATATATGGTATGGATGCCGGCATCTTCAAGAACTTTATCTAAAAAAGTATTTTCCCTATTAAGGCATAATACCGTTACGTCAAATTTATTTTTATCTAGCAACAGGGCATAATCTTTTACCAAAACTTGAGCGCCACCAATGCCCATACCATCAATAAAATGAACAACTTTTATTTTATTCATACATCTAACCATCAAAAACTTTATTATATTCCTAGCAACTTTGACATATATGGAATAGTATTTTCTGCACCTCTATCAAAAAGAATCAAACAAATAAATCTTGTAAAAAGTAATACAAAAAAACTTTGACAGACCTTCTGCACCTCCCAACGATTTGTTGATATTTTAGGTAAAAAAATTGATACGGGAATAACAAAATAATGAGCTACACGAAAGGCCACATCTGTAATATTACCAAAAAATTGAAACAATAACGCTATTAACACAAGAAAATAAATTTGCGTAAAAATAGGTTCATTTCTATTTTTTTTAGTAGTAAATACAAACAAAGATGCAATTACTGATAACAAAAAAACTATTTCTATTTTATGAGATTTTACTTCTCCAATTTGATCTATGTATGCAGTATAATGCTCTGAAAAAATATTCATTTCAATAATTGTACTAAGTATCGATGAAAATGCCGCCACCGCAAAAAAAGAAGCAACGACCATTACTATGGTTATTGTTGCTTTTTTTTTCTGCAAAAACGTTTTAAGTTTCAAAAAGGGAAAATACAGAATAGAAAATAAAGCAGAATTATGAGATAGATTTGCTAATACAGAAAGGATTATCGATTTATGAATTTTTCCTTTATCCCATAAACATACAGAACAGAAAAAAAACATCAATGCAACCGATTGTCGGAGCATTGTAAACGAAGTGTTATATAAGTACAAATAATAAAATATAAGGATTATTTCCGAAAAACCATCATCTTTATACTGATAACTAATAAAAACTGCCAATGAAACAAGCAACAATTGATGAACAAAGAAAAAAACATGACAATCCGTAGAAAATGAAGCTACAACATAGTTTAACAATTTATACCCAAGTTCCATTTCCGAATTATATAATAAAAAAGAACTGAAACTGTCTACTGTTAGAGCAAGGTTCCATACTTGAATTCCATACCCATTCCAATCCAACCCCATAGATTCATCCCTAAATCCAGCAAGAAACGATGGTAAAAGAATACAAAACAAAAGAAACCCTACACGAACAAAACCAGTTGTCGATTTTATCGCGAACTTATACGCACAAATAGATGCAGTCCATATAATCAAATAGGGAAGCATTACTGCACCACACTCTTCAAATATTCTTCCCACTTAGTAAATATCGTCTCAGGCCTGAAATCATTTAATTTAGCACGCCCTTTAGAAATAAATATCTGAGCCAATTTTTCGTCATCCACAATATGTTGCATTTGCATTGCTATTTTTTTAGCATCACCAATCGGAGCCAAAAGCCCATTTTCATCATTTCCTAGTAAAAGACGGGCTCCACCAGGACTGCAATCGGTCGAAACTACAGGGACATCAGAAGCAAAAGCCTCTAAGATTACATTCGGGATTCCTTCATAATCAGAAGTTAAAACAAGTATTTTGGCATCTTTTATATTTTCAGGAATACCATTAATAGCTCCATGAAACACAACATTATTTGAAACGCTTTTTTCTACAGCCATCTTCTTTACATCATCAAAATCACGTCCATCACCATAGAAATGCAACTCATAATCAGAATTATGCTCTAAAAAAATTCTGAAGGCTTCCAGCATTACATCCTGTCGCTTATGGGGCAACATCATTCTTCCCACATGCACAATTTTTTTTGAACGGTCATTATAGGGAATTGCGTTCAGAGTTTTAATATTTTCGTCTATCGGATTGTGAATTACAATACTTTTATTGTAAAGCCGCTTATAGTATTGACGGACTTTTTCCAGCTGAAAAACGCCTCCACTAGAAAATCCACAAATCCATGAAGATATTTTTAACGCAAGAGATGTTTCCGTATAGGGATCCGTTCTTTCACTAAACACAATCTTGACATTCAAACCAATTGAAGCTAATCTCGTAAAACATCCGGCATTACAACGCCAAGAAATAACGATATTCGGCCTTGATTTCTTTATTTGCCTACGAATATTGATTGGAGAAAGAATATATTCCGTAAGTTTATTTTGTGGAATCGGATTTTGAGGAATATAATGAACATTTGCGCTTAATTTATGCTCTAATGGACCTCCAAAATAAGAATATATTTCAACCAGATGCCCTTTATTTGAAAGTGCATTTGCGGTTAACGCAAGCTGTTTTCCAGCTCCGCCAACAACCATATCTCGTATTACAAAAAGGATTCTCATTTTAAGCAATCTTTCAATGCGGCTAGCAGGTTTTCGGCACTTTTTTTCCAACTATATTTTTCTAATACTGAAGTAGCTGACGAAACAGGTCGTTTCAACACCTCCTCCAAATCAACATCAGAATTATTTGGATTAATGTAATGCACAGAATCACCAAAAATTTCATGCATTACGGGAATGTCAGAAACCACGACTGGGCAACCGCAACTCATCGCCTCAAGGGGAGGAATTCCGAAGCCTTCGTAAAAAGAAGGGAATAGAAAAGCTTTACAATTTTGCATCAGAGCCTTCGCTTCACCATCGTTCACATAACCAAGAAATCTTAGGTTTTCTGGTGTACTGAATCCATTTTTTTGTGAAAAAACATTGGCATTCATTCCTCCAGCAATGACAAATTTTTGAGTAGGATTCTTCAGAGCGATATTTGAAATCCATTTAAAGTTCTTATTGGGATCTAGACTACTCAGAGAGAAAAAATATTGTTTTTTAAGTAAATCATTTTTTGTTATGGTGTTTGCGTCGTATGGAGTATTTTCAATATGTTGCCATGCATTAGGTACAACATCAATTTTCTTTTGATTGATTTTATAATATCTCATAATTTCTTTTTTTGAGAATTCAGAAACAGTGAGAATATGGTTCGACCGCCTAATAGTATTCCTAAATATAAATTTATACCATAAGACAAATTTTTTGCTAAAAAACTCTGGATGAGCAAAAATTTTCATATCATGAATGGTTGCTATCCCTGGTTTAAGCAAAGGAGCGATATTGCATAAATTCAAAAGAGTCGCGTTTTTTCTTATTACATATAATGGTAAGGAAAAATGTTCCCAAAAGCGATTCTTTAATTTTCCAATACGAACGATATTTATGTTTTTTAAAATAATGTTGGGCTTTACATCAAAAGGTATCGCTATTTCAAATTGATTTTGTTTAGCAAGTTTATCTAGTGCGCCAACAATTTCATAAGCATACCGTTGTACACCAGTCATTTTCATTCCAAGAAAACGTCCATTGATAACTATTTTGCAGCAACCATTGTCTTTATGCGGAAAACTCATGCAAAAGCCTCTTGAAGATGACTTCCATAACAGACTTGATTTTCATTACCCATGCCATCAATCACTAAACGAATAAGAGCTTGTTTATATTGACTAAACAAGAAATTTTCAGCGACACGTTTGGCGGCTTCTTTTCCATATTTTTTACGCAAATCACTTCTGTCTGCTAGTTCTTTTAGCGCATTTGCATATTCTTCTACATTTTCATTCGGAACTTCAATACCTGTTTTCCCATTTATCGAAACGTAGTTTACACCACTTCCATTAATGGTGAATGTAACTGCAGGCAAACCAAAGTACATCGCCTCCGCAAGGGCTATACCAAAAGCTTCGTTTTTTGTTATACTGCTAAAACAAAAAATATCGCTAGCAAGGTAATATGCTTTAAGCTCTGAATCAGTTTTTTTACCGAGGAACTTAATTTTGTCATCGCTAAACGCCATTTTTTTTAGCTTTTGGGTCTGTTCTCCTTCGCCAATAATGTTTATGACGAATCGGTCGTCCAGCAATTTGCTGGCTTTTACCAAATATTCAAAACCCTTATACGGAACATGGCGACCAACAGCAAGACAACCAATTTTTCCCAAATTTTCTTGTTTTATCTTTTCCGCCAACTTTGATATTTCTTCGGACAAGGCGAGTCTTTTCTCATCAATACAATTCGGAATGATAGTACACTTCTCTGTGACTTGATTTAGATACTTGCTACCTATCACATAATTAGGACTTGTTGCAATGACTGCATCCGCACGATGGAGTAAAGCCTTATTCTGCAAATGAAAGATTTTTCCAAGAATTTTCTGCCGTGTAATATCAAGATGCCAATAAACAATCAACTTTACATTTCGTGGCAAATGTTTTAATAAAAAATAAGCAACAAAAGGATTTGGATAATGGAATATTACGATTCCCGGTTTAAATTCACTTATTAATGCATGTAATTTTTTTTCAAAACATAAGGCCAGTGGCTGAGAAAAAAGTTTCTTTTCGCAGTGACACCGGATTATTTCAACATCATCAATACAATCAATTTTATTACCGACTTCATGATTAAAACAGATAACTTTTTGTTCAGCAAAGTCTTTCAAGGCCTCTACGGCATTGTGGGCAACTTGTTCTGTTCCACCACAAAATGGGGCGTAATATTTTGAAATGTGCAGGATTCTTCTTAACATTACATGTTCCCACACACTTTAGAATGACGTTTATTCGCGAAACATTTTTTCACCACTGGAGACATAAAACTCTCCACTCCATTCCTTATGGTTCGGCGAACATAATCCCGATAGGTAAACCAACCTGTTTTATAGAACAGCTGGTTGAATTCGACCATGGCCTTAAAATGTTCCCATCCACAATTCTGTTTATAAAGAGTATTGTTGTAACGCTCATAGACTAAAGGCTTCTGAATGTTGTATCCTTTAGCATTCATTCTCAGAAGGCTGATAAATAGGGCGAAATCTTCAGCCAAATAGCAGTTTTCGTAAATTCCGCAGACCTGAACCATTCTTTTTTTCAATAAAACGGAGGCGAGGTTTATCGGCGCATTCTTTTTTGCGAATTTGTATATGCGTTCGGGCGTTTCTGGATATTTCCGATGCGCTACAACATTGTCGATGCTATCGGCAAAAACATTTACATTAGATCCGACCATGTCCACTTTCTTTTCGAACATGGTGTCAAAGCTTTCTTCAATACGTGTTGGAGCGGAGTAGCTTTCGGCATCCATGCAGGCGACAAAACCATTTGTACAAGCAGAAAAACCCTGTTTCAAAGCATTCCCTAAACCCGTTTGGCACGGTACGGATAATGTCTTAAACAGATTCGGATACTTTTCTTTATATTGATTTATCAAAGCATTTTGATTGTCCGTCAAAGAGCAATCTTCAACTAGTACGATTTCAGCCGGTTTCACGGTCTGGTTAATCATGCTATCTAGCGCAACGGATAACCATTCCAGTTTTTCGGTATTGCTAACGCAAAGTAAAGCACTATACGCAGGGTAACACACTCTCTACCTCACGACACTAAGTCCAGGTTTTCGCAATAAATCCAGAGCCTTGCGTGAACCACACCGCAGTTCGCCGGGAACTGCGGTGTACTATCTTTTCCGCCCATTTTTCAAGAGGATTCGGAAATGATTGATTTCTTTATTGAGGTGCAGACTATTTTAGATACCAAAGCGAACAATATCTCTGCATATACCTATAAAACATACCTGTCCCATTTGCGTAAGTTACGACTCTACAGGGCAAACGTCGATTGTAGCGAGCTTACGGCTAGTTTTGTGGCTGGTTATATTGATTTTATGCGGGCTCGTGGCAATAGCGAAGGGACAATCTACCGGTCGCTTTCGATTCTCCGCTGGTTTATAAGGGTATTGTTTCGCCACCAGGTTATTTCCAACGACCCAATGCGGGATTTTCAGCTCAAAAAGGCCAAAAATCGTCGGGAATTCCTCGAAATTGAGGAACTTGAAAAACTCTACTACAGTTTTAAGACAGATTCCGCAAAACTCAACTTTGGAGAACAGGAAGCCTTGCGTGCGTTTCTTTTTTCGTGCTTTACGGGGCTACGCTATTCGGATCTTAAACGACTGGCTCCTCGAGACATGCAAAACGGCAAAATCCGCATGTTTACGCAAAAAACGGATGCCCCGGTTTACATACCCGTTCCAAAACAGGCGATGGAACTCCTTAAAAGTACATCGGGAACGGTGCTACATGTGGTAAATAACTCCACATTTAACAAAAACTTGCGGTCTGGAGCGCAAAAATTGGGCTTTTCTCGCTATCTACACGCCCACCTCGCTCGCCATACCTTTGCCACATCATGTATTACATTCGGCATGCCAGTGGAGGTGGTCTCAAAAATGCTAGGGCACACGAACTTACGAACGACTTTGATCTATGCGAACTATTCGAATTTTGTGATTGACCGCGAGATGGAAAAATTCCGAATCAACATTCCCAAATGACCGAACCGCCACTCGTAGACTGCGAAATGACACTCTAGACTTTTTTACAAAAAATGATATCAATTGCCACCGGAATATTGTTTTATCATATTATTATAACTATATTGTAGCATGATTAATTGGTGTTAAATATAGTGTATTGTTGCGATTTATTTAAGGTTGTCGTCAAATACACCGCAGTTCCCGGCGAACTGAGAGTTGTTCATATATAATAAAGCTGATTCTTGTGCAAGACGGTCTCGCGCCGTCTGTTTTTATTCGGACCTAAGGGTGTGGATGAACCCCATCCACTTGCAAATTTGAGGATTTTTACTATTTTTGCGCCGTCAAATTAACAATATTTCCAAGAGGTCTATTATGTCAGAAGAAACTGAAGTCAAATCCACAGAAGAAGTCAAGCCTCAGGAAACAAAATCCCAAGAAAAGAAGGCCCCGGCCAAGAAGAAGCGCCCCCTGAACGCCAAGCGTAAGGGTGCTCCCGCTCCCAAGAAACCGGCTGTCTTTAGCGATTCCCTGGAAGAACGTTTCCCCGCCCTCGCCGCCAAGCTCAAGAAGCAGATTGAAGACGGTATCAAGCAGAAGATCAAGGACGCACAGAACGACCCGAAGGTCAAGGCTGCCTCTAAGAAATTTGCTGAAAAGTAATCTTTCTTCGACAATTTAAAAAGTACCGCAGAGTTCATCCTGCGGTATTTTTTTATTCTGTCCAGCGGATTTGGCGGTTCGTCTTCTTTATTTCTATTGTAGAACATCTTTTATAGACAAATAAAAAGAAAGATTGTACATTTGTTAAAAATTTTCAAGGAGAAATCTAATGCGTAAATTGTTTGCTATCCTCGCTCTCGGTTGCTCTCTCTGCATGGTCGCATGCAGCAGCGGCGGCAAGACGGTGACCCGTGTCGATGAAAATTCTACCACGGACCTTTCGGGCAAGTGGAATGACACGGACTCCCGCTTGGTGGCTGACGAAATGATTTCCGGTTGCTTGGGCAGCACGAAAATCGAAAAAGTCATCGGCGAAATGGGCCGTACCCCGACCGTCGTGATTGGCAAGGTTCGTAACAAGAGCCACGAACACATCAGTGTCGAAACATTCATCAAGGACATGGAACGTGCCCTTCTGAACTCTGGTGCTGTTGACTTCGTTGCCAACTCCGCCGAACGTGCCGAACTCCGTGAAGAAGTCCGCGACCAGCAGGGCAACGCTACGGAAGAAACTTCCAAGGAACTCCACCAGGAAACCGGTGCTGACTGGATGCTGACCGGCACCATCAACACCATCGTGGACCAGGAAGGCGGCCAGTCCGTAATCTTCTACCAGGTGGACCTGGAACTCACCGATTTGCAGAGCCACAAGAAGCTCTGGATGGGCGACAAGAAGATCAAGAAGTTCATCTCTAAGGATTCTGTGAAGCTTTAATCTTTTGAGCCTTCACGCATAACTATTAAATAACCTCGGGTAACCGAGGTTATTTTTCTATCTTTGGAATGTTCCCAAAAAAGTTTTAGATTATGATTAGTATTACCAAGCTCTTGATGGATACCCCGAACTACGGGGATCAACTGCGTTACGAACCTCGTGCCCATGAATCCAAGAATGGGGTAGCTCCCGGTCGCGGCCCGGTGGTGGTGTGGAACTGCACCAAGACCTGCAACCTGAGTTGCGTGCACTGCTATGCCCGCTCCGAGGCTATCAAGTACCAGAACGAACTGACCCACGAAGAAGGCTTGGCTCTCATTGATCAGTTGGCAGATTTCAAGGTGCCGGTGATTCTTTTTAGCGGTGGCGAACCGCTTTTGCGTCCGGACTTCTTTGAACTAGCGAATTATGCAGCATCCAAGGGTATTCGCCCGACCATTAGTACCAACGGCACCTGCATTACGCCAGATGTTGCCAAAAAACTTAAGGACATGGGCGTGGGATATGTGGGCATTAGCCTCGATGGTTGCGAAGCGACTCACGATAAATTCCGCGGCAAGGAAGGCGCTTACAAACTCGCCCTTCGCGGTATCCGCAACTGTGTCGCAACAGGCCAGAAGGTGGGCCTTCGCTTTACCATTACGCGCTACAACGTGCAAGACTTGAATGCGATTTTTGACTTGCTCGAAGCCGAAAATATCGATCGCGTGTGCTTCTATCACCTGGTTTATAGCGGCCGCGGCTCGGCGATGGTGCAAAACGACTTGAACCATGAAGAAAGCCGCAAGGCCATCGACTTGATTATTGACCGCACGCTCGACTTCAAGAAGCGCGGAGTCAACAAGGAAATCTTGACGGTGGACAACCACGCCGATGCAATCTACCTGTATCGTCGTATGCAGCGCGAAGACCCTGCTCACGCCGAGAAGGTGCTTGAACTCATTAGGCGCAATGGCGGCAACCGCAGCGGTATGGCCTTTGGTAACGTCGATAGCATCGGAAACGTTCACCCCGACCAGTTTACGCAGTACATTACGCTAGGCAACGTGCGCGAACGCAGCTTTGGCGAAATCTGGAGCGACGAAAGCAACCCGATTATGGCGGGTCTCAAGAACCGCAAGCCGATTCTGAAGGGTCGCTGCCCCAAGTGCGCCTACCTGAACCTCTGCAACGGTAACTTCCGCACTCGCGCCGAGGCGGTGACAGGAGACTTCTGGGAACAGGATCCGGCCTGCTACCTGACGGACGAGGAAATTAATGGATAATGTGTAGTGTGGAATGTGTAATGAAAATCATTTCACACCTCACACCCCACACCACTCACTTCTAGTTTTTACATGACTGCGCTTGAACAGCTTCTTCTCTCTGTCGTCCAGGACGCTTTTCCGCTGGAAGAACGCCCGTATCTGGTGTTGGCAGAACAGCTCGGCTCCGATGAACAGAGCGTTTTTGCTGCTGTCGAAAATTTGCGTCAGTCGGGGATTATCCGCCGCATTGGTGGCGTGTACGATTCCAAGGCGCTGGGCTTTATTTCTCGCCTTTGCGCTGGGAATGTGCCGGAATCCGCCTTAGATGCGTTCGCAGCCGCCGTAAATAAAATTCCTGCAATCACGCATAATTACGTGCGTAGTCACGAATACAATGTGTGGTTTACCGTCATTGCTCAATCAGAAGCAGAAATCCAAAAGATTGTCGATGACGTTTGTGCAAAAACGGAACTGCACAATGTACATATCCTTAGTGCGACCGAGAAGTTCAAGATTAATACGGTGATGGGCGGTTCTGCAGCGCCGGTAATCCGTAAAAATACTTGTGTCAGGTCGAAACCGATGGCAGGTGCAGACCGTACCCGAATCCGTATTGCCTGCAATGACATACCGCATACGCTCACCCCGTTCAAGGATTGGGGAGTTTCGTGTGACGAACTCCGTGAAGACTTGGCTCTGAAACACATGCGCCGTTTTGGGGCAATCCTTCGTCATCAAGAAGCAGGCTTTGCCTACAACGCCATGGTCTGCTTTAATGCGGCAAATGGCGGTGACATTCTCGCGCAAAAGCCCTACATTTCCCATTGCTATGAGCGTCCAGCTTTCGAAGGATTCCCGTATACGCTTTACGCCATGATGCATGCCCAATCTACCGAAGAATTGGACCGTCAAATTAAAGAGGCTGCCGAATCGATTGGCAACCCTGATTACGTCGTTTTGCATTCGGTGCGTGAACTCAAGAAAACGAGTTTCCGCTTTTTCGCTTAAATTTTTCCCTTATCGGATTTTCATTTCGATTCCGACGCGGTGACCGGTTTCAAAGCCGAACAGAGTTCCTTCGTGGATTTCGTAATTGAGTCCGAATCCGGTAGAAAATCCTGCGATATTGAAGTAGCGCATGGCATCGAATTTCATTTTCATGCCACGGTACTTGTCCTTCATGCCGCGATAGGGTTTATCCAAGTTCCTGTTTTCAGACTCTTCAATTCGGACTTGGTAAAGGAAAACTTCGCTAATTTCCCAGCCCTTTTTTAAAGAATCGTCCCAGCCCGGTTTCCAAATGAGCGACGCCTTGAAACCGACTTCGTCGCCGGGCTTAAAGTTATTGTCTTCGAGGAAGGCGTTGTAACGAAATGCGGTGCCAACCGTCAGTTTTTTGGAAACCTGCAGCAGGCTGAACGGTTCAATATTCAGACGGTGAAAACGATTCTTTTGGGAGCCTTCGCCGGGCGGAAATCGCCAGCCTAAATTGAGTCCCAGATAAGGGAAAATAATCCCTTTTGCACCCACATAAGTCTCGTTAAAACCGTTCACGTGCAGATTGCAATAATTGTGAATGTAACCTTCGGTGGAATACTCGTAGCTGTAGCTCAAAAAGCGGAAAACCCCGTCTACGTAAAGACTTAGGCGTGGGTGTACCGCATATTCAGCCGAAACTTCCATGTCACCGCTGTAAACGTCTTCGTCTAATTCAACTGTCCCTTGGATGCCCAAATAGGTTGTCGGAGCGGCAACTGGGTGCAGGTTCTCCGTAGCAAAGCATGCAACGCAGGCAAACAACAGAATGCACCCAATGAATTTGTTCATGCACTGAAATATAAAAAATTATATTTGCGTTGATGCGTTTTATGGTCCACAAAATAAATTTGCTCAAACAGCTTGCAGCAATCCTTTGCTGTATCTGCTTTGCCGCATGTTACTGGGCCGAAACCGAAAGCGATCCCGACCATTTGCCAATGGACGATTCCATGTACCCTTACGCAGGACTTCCGCGAATTGTCATAGAAACGGAGGATTTTGCTGGAGTACGAGACCGGGAAACCGAGATTCCTTCGCACTTGCAGATTTATGGTGAAAAAGCCCCTGAAAGTGAAGTCTATGAACTTACCGTGCGCGGGCGCGGCAATTCCAGCTTCAAAATGCCCAAGTACGGCATGAAACTGGAATTTACAGACAAGGTTTCTCTATTAGGCATGCCCAAAAATCGCGATTGGGCTCTTGTGGCCAATTTCGGAGACAAGACCCATTTACGCAATTACATGATGACTCGACTCTCGGAGTGGCTGGGCGCTAAATACACCCCGCGAATGCAGTTTGTAGAAGTCTACCTGAATCGTAATTACATGGGGCTGTACCTGCTATCTGAAACAATCAAGGTGGGCAAGAACCGTGTAAATATTGATGAAAACGATACCACCTTCCTTCTTGAAAAAGAAGACTCCAAAAAATTCGATCCACCCTATGTTCTAACAGACAACCAGTACTATTACCACATAAAATCGCCCAAGAATCCATCGCCCGAAACAGAAAAACTTTTGAAAAATCACTTGAACGCCTTTGAAAATTTCATGGAGGACTACTACCTTCACAGGGCAAACGAAATCAAGAATTGGTTGGATGTGGATGACTTTTTACTTTTCTATTGGGTGCAGGAATACTCAAAAAATGAAGACGGCAACTATGCCCGCAGCGTGTTCATGACATGGAAAAAAGGGGAGCCGATTCATTTTGGACCCCTATGGGATTTCGATTTGGCCTTCGGAAATGCCTCACGCGAACAGAACCAGAATCCAGAAGATTGGTATATTCGCAAGTATCGCTTGAACTACTACATCATGCAGAATTCCGTAGTTAAAGAGGCGGCATTGGACTATTGGAATAATCATCGCAAAACCTTTAAGGCTCTTATCGACAGCATTCCTGTTTATCGCGCCATTATCGAAAAAGCAATCGATAATGAATACCGCCGCTGGCCCGTTATTGGAAATACAGAAAACTGGGCGCTCAAGGATCCGTACGATTCGTATGATGAAGCGGTGGAGGTCATGACCGAGTGGATGAAAAAACGCTACCAGTGGATTGATAACGAAATAGGCGAATGAGTTTTTTCTAAATTTAGCCCATGCGCAAAATCTACATGGCAGGCATGAGCCACAAGGTGGCCGAAATCGCAGTCCGCGAAAAGTTCTACATCCCGATGGATGTCAAGACCAATGCGTTGAGTAATTCTCCCTTCGATGAACTTTTGATTCTTGCGACTTGCAATCGCACCGAGGTTTATGTAGCCTCTGACCGCGACCTGACCGACGCCGAACTTGTCCAGTATGTTTGCAAACTGGCGGGGCAGAGCTACGACGATTTTGCGAAATTCTTTTACTTTAAGTCGGGCGACGAGGTGGCGCACCACGTGATGAACGTGTGTGCGGGTCTTGATTCGGTGGCAATGGGTGAAGACCAAATCTTACATCAGATTGGCCGCGCCTATGAAACGGCGCACCAGTTGAATGCAACGGGGAATACCCTGAACAAGCTCTTTCAGAGTGCGATTCACACCACCAAGCGCATCAAGACCGAAACCAACTTGAGTAAGCTCAGCTGCAACATTCCGTTTCTGGCCATGAAACAGGTGCAGCACACTTTCGATGACCTCGAAAACCGAACGGTATACATTGTGGGCCTCGGCGAAATGGGCTCCTTGATGCTCAAGTACGTACAAGAGAATACCACCAAGATTTTTGCGAGCAGCAAGACCTTTGCCAATGCCGAAAAATTTGCAGACGTGCTCACGCCGGTTAAGTTTGAAGACCGCTACCAGGTCATCGGCAAATGCGATGTGGTAATTCTTTGTAGCGCTTGCCAAGAGCCGATTATTACGAAAGAAGAATTTGAACGTGCTTGTCATCCTGAGCGCAGCGTTAGCGGAGTCGAAGGATCCAAACGTTTGGTCATTGACCTCGGTAGCCCGCGTAACGCAGAATCTAGCGTTGGCGAACTTGCAGGCGTACAATACGTTTGCGTCGATGACCTCGAAAAGGTTGTGTCTGAAAATCGCCGCCTACGCATGATCGAGCTTGAAGCCGCCCAGAAGATTTTGAAAGAAGGCATCGACGAATTCTTGCAGTGGATGCGCATGGACGAAGTCTCGAAGCAGATTAGTGTGCATGCTGAAAGAATGCTGAAGTCGGCGAATGAAGAATCTGACAAATTGCTCCGTTCGATGCCGGATTTGCCCGAAGAAGATCGCCACCGCGTGCAAATGATGTACGAACGCTTTGCCAAAAAGATGGCCAACGATTTCTTATACAAGGTGAAGGCTGAAAATTCGCCCGAAGATGTTCAGGTGTTCCTCAAGTGCTTGGGGGCGAACAATGACTGAATGTAAGCTGCGTGTTGCAACCCGCAAGAGCGCTCTTGCCTTGGCACAAACGACCATGGCGGCCGATGCCATTGTGGCGGCGAATCCGGGTCTGAGCTATGAACTTGTCTCGATGACGACCGAAGGCGATCGCCGTCTCGATAAATCTTTGGCTAGCTTTGGCGGTAAGGGCGTTTTCATTAAGGAACTTGAAGTCGCCCTTTTAGAAGGCCGCGCAGACATTGCGGTTCACAGCCTGAAGGATATGCCGGCTGAAGTTTTGTCCGAATTCAAGCTTGCGGCGGTATTGAAGCGTGAAGACCCGCGCGATGCATTTATTGCCCGTGGGGGAGCCGCCGGAATCAAGTTCATGGATTTGCCCGCAGGGGCCCGCGTCGGCACCGGTAGCATTCGTCGTGTTGTGCAATTGAAGGCACTTCGCCCGGATTTGGAATACGTGCCTATTCGCGGAAACATCCAGACTCGCCTCGGTAAGCTTGCGGAATTAGACGCCGTTGTGCTCGCCGCCGCCGGCCTCAAGCGCATGGGGCTTGCCGACCAGGTGACTGAATACTTTAGCACAGAACAAATGCTCCCGGCTTCCGGCCAAGGCATCCTCGCGATAGAAACGCTTTGCTCGCCGTCCGACGAACTTGCCGGCCAGCTTGCCCGTGTCAACGATGCTGAATCGTATGCCATCGCCGTCGCCGAAATGGCCTACCTCAAGGCACTCAATGCAGGCTGCCAGTTTCCCGTAGCCAGTTTCGCTGAATTCGCCGACGCTGCCGCCACTGCCGACGGCTCTAACTTCATAATCCGCGGCATTTATTGGGACGAATCCAGCAAACGCCTGCTCCGCGTTCAAGTTTCGCGGCCCCTTGACGCCCGCGCCGCCGACTCTGTTGCACAGGCCCGCGCCGCCGGCATCGCCCTTGCACAAAAAATCCGCGAACAACTTTAATCTGGTTGCCCTGTGAATCAGAATCCCTTCGAACTCGTCAAGACAAGCGACAAGAGCAAGGCCCGCCGCGGACGAATCCGCACGGCGCACGGCGTGGTGGAAACGCCAATTTTTATGCCGGTGGGCACTCTTGCAAGCGTGAAGGGGCTTTCGTCGCGGAACTTGCGCGAAATGCAAGCGCAAATCATTCTCGCGAACACTTACCACCTGTATTTGCGCCCGGGCACAAAACTTGTGGCCAAGATGGGCGGCGTGCAGAAGTTTATGGGCTGGAACGGCCCGATGCTCACGGACAGCGGCGGATTCCA
>JAEEGJ010007278.1_pt1 | contig 31961 bp, 20 predicted proteins | sample 8958761 | NCBI WGS metagenome assembly JAEEGJ01 (sample SAMN16246546, study PRJNA631951) | gut metagenome | biome: gut microbiome; feature: rumen; material: RS-attached | host: Bos | place: Iran: Karaj | collected 2018-10
GTATAGGCATTGCGGTCGAAAAGCGTCCGTATCATGCCAAAGAACACCGAATCGCCCAGCAAGTGTCTCAACTCGTGAAATACCATTGCCCCTTTGTAATAGGTACTAGACATGAACGAATATTGGTTCGGCATACCGCACAGCGGGTGGAAGCCATCTTCGTCCTTGGGATTCTGGGACAGTACCTTCAGTTTGTGATACGATGCCGGCGAATATCGGTCATAGGTCTTGCCCACCACTATCTGGTCGGCAAACGTCGCACCCCCTTCGTTAAACCACAGGTCGCGCAGATTGTCGCACGTAATCAAATTGCCAAACCATTGGTGGGCAAACTCATGATCTATCAGGTAGTCCATCCTCCAATAACGTGTCGACACCTCAGAATGAATGCAGATATTGTTCACATGCTCCATCCCCCCCAAATTTTCGCCTCCGGCACTGAAACCTATACCGCCCCAACGATAGGGGCCAAACCACCGCTCAAACCGAGTCAGCGTGCTATCGAACAAGGCAAAACACTCTGCCACATCTGCACTGTCGGGGTTGAAACTGGCAACACGCAGAGGATAGGTGCCATAGTGCCCCGCCACCTCACGGCAGTACACATAGTATTGCGCCACATTCACACCCACTTGATAGGTGGAAACTGGGTGATTTAAAGTATAATAGAATGTACGGCTCGAATCGGCATGAGTAACAGTGCTGTCGTGTTCTCCGCTGCAAAAGGCCGACCACCCCGGTGCCGCCGTGATAGCGAAACTATAGGTGGCGCGGTCGTACACACTGTCGCTACATGGAAACCAACTCCTACCCATGCTGAAAGGGCGCGTAAGACGGTCTTCGCCTAGATTGTAAAACACGGTGGGATCGCACCAAAAACCGCCGTCACTACCCTGCCAGCCATAACTGCCATAATACACTTTCACACATAGGGTGTCGCCTTCGGCAACACCCACTACAGGCACGCGCAACTGGTGACGGTCGTAACCCACTGCCGACGCTACAACACCTACGCCATTCACCTGCACCGAGTCGATGGTGGCAGCCTCAAGACCTAATGCCACCTGCGCTGTTGGTTGCAGCAGCCGCATAGTCACCTCGCTCCACCCTTGTATATGTTGTGGCTGATGATGCCCCATGTCGAGGCAAATGTTGTAATGCAGCACATCTATTGTGTCGCGCTCAGTAAAATGGTTTTGCGCCATTGATACCGAGCCACCCAATATGGCAGCGACTAATACTATCCGTTTATAGTTTTTCATATCAAGGTCAATTTATGAATGATAGAAACATTTTCGTGACGCTGTTCATTAACCACACAATTACAAATCTAATAGCTCACATTTTTATCCAATATATAGTCTCTCCTATCCCCAGCAGCGACCCCCTGAGCTTCAGACGGCCATCGGGTTCGAACTCGCAAGTGCAGTGTGCATTAATCCCTCGTGTAGGGTCATATATGCGTCCTCCCTCCCAACGCTGCTTCTTAGCATTGTAGCGCAGGTCTCGGAGGATAATTATCTTATTGCAAGGGACATTACGAAGGCTCTTATCCGGATTTTTTGTATCGAGGCGTATCTTTCCCGTCTTCTTGTCGAGGCTGTCCTGCAAGTATATACACTGCGCCGCATAGCTGCCATCCTTGCATTTGTAGACTCTCACTTTCGACACTTCCCCCTCGTGCTTAAGCCAATAGGTGCCAATTATCGCGTCGGGGGTGGAGTTTAAACTATTCTGCGCCCAAGAAGGGGTCAAAAACAAGACCATGAGCAAGGCTCCAATTGCCACAATTTTCTTCATATTCAGAATAAAAAAGTGGGAAACCGAAAGTCAATAAAGGGTGAATGACCTTCAATTTCCCACTATCACTATACAATTAAACGACTACTTCTGATCTGGATTCTTTGGTGGCACGGGCTTCATACCAGCCGGCTTGGCAATACTCTCGCGCATGTCGGTATCGGCCTGGATATTCTTCATACGATAGTAATCCATGATGCCCAAATTACCACTACGGAAGGCATCGGCCATTGCCTTGGGCACCTCGGCCTCGGCCTCGATAACCTTGGCACGTGCCTCCTGCGACTTGGCCTTCATTTCTTGTTCTTGAGCCACAGCCATGGCACGACGTTCCTCTGCCTTAGCTTGGGCAATATTCTTGTCGGCATTGGCCTGGTCCATCTGCAGCTGGGCACCGATGTTCTTACCCACATCGATATCCGCAATATCAATGGAAAGAATCTCGAAGGCAGTACCGCTGTCGAGACCCTTGGTCAACACCAGTTTAGAGATGCTGTCGGGGTTCTCCAGCACCTCCTTATGCGTGATGGCGGAACCGATAGAACTGACGATACCCTCACCAACACGAGCCAGGATAGTCTCTTCGCCAGCACCGCCGACCAACTGCTTGATATTGGTACGAACGGTAACTCGAGCCTTGGCTATCAGCTGGATACCATCTTTTGCCACAGCGGCCACCGGAGGTGTGTCTATCACTTTGGGGTTGACCGAGGTATGCACAGCCTTCAACACATCACGACCAGCCAAGTCGATGGCTGTGGCAGTGCGGAAATCTAGGTTCATATTGGCTTTGTTGGCCGAAATCAATGCCTGCACCACACTCCCTACATTACCACCAGCCAGGTAGTGAGCCTCAAGTTCGTTTTGAGACAGCTTCAAACCTGCTTTGGTAGCGTTAATCATATTATTCACAATAATGCTGGGAGGAACCTTACGGAAACGCATAAACATAAGTTGGATGAGTGAGCAGTGGACACCCGACACCAACGCCTGGAACCACAATCCCACTGGTACCAAATAGAGGAAAAGAATCAGCGCGATGAATATCAACACGCAAAGTACAACTGTTGTAATTGACATAGGAATTAGTATTTATGATGATTATTATTTTCTTTTACAACCCATGGGGAATCTATCTCGCAATGGAGAGGGGACTGAGTTAATCCTGCGGCTTATCGAACCGTGTGTCAGCCACCTCACACACATCAATACGATAACCATCGACAGCCACCACCTCAATGGGACGATCGGGGTCAATGAACTTATTGATAGCGTGAACTTCGACCAACTGCCCATCGAACAAAGCCTTACCCGTAGGGGCAAGCCGAGCCACCGTAGTGCCGCGTGCGCCAACCGCCAAGGCCACCTGGTCTATCTGATTAACCACGCTGTCAGACTCCTCGTCGAGGCTAAAACGCTTCCAAGTTTTCGCCTTGAGGAATATTGCCAACAAGACGATAATGATACCTGCGCAAATGCAGAGTATAGTGTTGCCTATCGTCGGTCCCCAAATGAGATAGCTTTGCCACACACCGAAACCAGTGAGCAGCAGACCAAATGCGCCAGCAATACCACCTGGCAGAGCCACAATCTCAAGGGCAAATAACAAAACGCCTAATACCAAAACGATGATTAACAATGTAGGTGTCATATACAATAGTTAGTTTGTGTTTTAAATTTATGTACAATTCAAAATGCAAAATTACACATTATTGTCGAATATACCAAATATTAGCGCAAAAATTTTTATTCTTCATTGTTTCTCAAATTCATACGTCGCCGCTTTCGATATCCGATACACATCATTGTACTACTAATGATGAGGCATTCCCAAGGGTCGTGCGACAAGAAATTATATTCAATCGCAATTGGAGACAGAATCTTCACGGCAATTGTCCAGCATTTAACTACATTATAATAGAGCCCAACAGGATACTGAAAAGAAGAAAAATATAAATAATATATTTGGCAGTTTGACAAATAATATGTATCTTTGTAGGTTGAAACGAAATTAATATTATCTTAATAATAAACACAAAATGAAAAAGATAGTTGCACTTATCGCACTTGTGGCGTTGTGCCAGACAATGGTATTCGCCCAGAAAGAGAAGAACATTAAGGAAAATGACGTGCCTGCACGCTACGTAAGAGACTTCCAGAATCAGGTCAAAGAAGCCACTAACGTCACTTGGTCAATGGCTAGCGACAGCACCGCCTACATGGTAACATTCACCAATAGCGACGGCGACAAGCAGGCCATCCGCTTTACTCCTAAGACTTCTGAGGAACGCTACTATATTGAGGAGCGCTACTACCCCCACGACATCAAGGACACCGTGGCATCCATGTTCCCCAAGCACAAAATCACCGAGCTTTATGCCCGCAACCTGAAGAATAAAATGACCTACCAGTGCCGCATTGCCCGCATCAAGGGATTCCTTTGCAAGAAGGAGACCGAGGTGAAGGTTATCTCATTCGAGACCAACGGAAAGATTATCGAGGTAGTGGACGAGATTCTTTACTAACACACAATTCATAGAAACTTAAAAGGGCGGCCCTCATCAGGACCGCCCTTTGTGTTTATAGCCAAACCGACTACTCTACATTGAGCAAGTAGTAGTTCTTCTTGCCTTTCTGTACCAAGATGCTTCCACAGGAGAGGATATCGCTGGCGGTGAGACGACAGTCTTCCCCAACTTTTGCCTTATTGATGGAAATGGAGTTCTGTTTGAGTTCACGACGTATCTCGCCTTTGGAGGCGAACATGCCCACCTCTGCAGCTACATCAATAAGACTCACGCCCTCATCAAGAGAGCCGCGACTGATGGTGTACTGGGGAACACCTTCAAAGACTGACAAAAGCGTGTCGCGGTCAAGGCTATTGAGCTGCTCGGTAGTGCCTTTGCCGAATAGGAGGTCGGAGGCTGCCACAGCCGCCTCATAGTCCTGTTCTGAATGGACGCGACATGTGATGTCTTTGGCCAGGGCTCGTTGCAATATACGGCGCTCGGGAGCCTCGGCATGTTGGCGCTCAAACTCTTCAATCTCCTCCTTGCTGAATAGAGTAAAGATACGGATGTAGCGTGCCGTATCAACATCAGAGCAGTTGAGCCAGAACTGATAGAACTTATAGGGGCTGGTCTTCTTGGCATCGAGCCACACGTTACCACCTTCGGTCTTGCCAAACTTGGTACCATCTGCCTTGGTGATAAGCGGACAGGTGAGTGCAAATGCTTCGCCTCCCTCCATGCGACGGATAAGTTCGGTACCCGTGGTAATATTGCCCCATTGGTCAGAGCCACCCATCTGCAAGCGGCACCCCTTGGTGCGGTAGAGGGTGAGGAAATCGAACCCTTGCAGGAGCTGATAACTGAATTCGGTAAAGGAGAGACCCGTCTCAAGACGTTTCTTGACCGAGTCCTTTGTCATCATGTAGTTGACGGTGATATGCTTGCCCACGTCGCGGATAAAGTCGAGGAAAAGGTAGTCCTTCATCCAGTCGTAGTTGTTCACTATCTCAGCCCCGTTGACAGGGTTGTCGAAATCGAGGAAGCGCGAGAGCTGCTGACGAATGCAGTCGACATTGTGCTGCACCTCTTCAACCGTCAAGAGCTTACGCTCTGCAGCTTTGAAGGAGGGGTCGCCAATCATTCCGGTAGCACCGCCCACCAAAGCCAGGGGCTTATGTCCAGCCATTTGGAGATGCTTGAGCAGCATGATGCTGACCAAATGCCCGATATGGAGTGAGTCGGCTGTAGGGTCGATACCCACATAAGCGGTGGTCATCTCTTTGGCAAGGTGTTCTTCTGTGCCAGGCATAATATCGTGAATCATGCCGCGCCATTTCAATTCTTGAACTAGATTCTTATCCATAGAAAGGTATATAAGGTATTATATATAAAAAAGAGGTACTGTGTTCTGTCGACCAGTACCTCTTCTTTCATCTAATTATTATTATCTTACAATCAATTTAGAAGTAGCCTTCTGGCCGTTAACGACGACATTGACCAGATACATGCCGCGCTGGAGCTGCTGGCAGTCGATGGTGCGGGTGTGCACGCCCTCAGCCACATGGCCCATGTTCTCGGTATAGACCACCTTGCCTGAGAGATCGTAGATGCGCATGACGGCATTGCCAGGATGCGACACGGTCAACTCCATCGTGGCACTGCTAACAGCAGGGTTGGGGTAGAAGCGAACTGCGTTGTCGCCCACGTTGGCAATTGTGGGGATGTCGAGGTCTTCAGCATAGTCCTCGGGGTCGACAATCTCGTTGGTGTGGTCGACGACATGGGTGCTGTCCATGAAGATACCACGGCCATAAGTACCGAAGTACATGGCGTAGGCATACTTGGTGCGGGGGAAGACATAGGGCACTTCGGTGACACCGTCATGTCCGACATACTTGATGCGCGAATAGTTGTTTGTAACCTGATACATCGAGGTGACGGGAACGCCCTTGAAGGAGCCATAGGGCTGCCAACCGGTACCTTGGACGTTATCTGCACGGAACACACCTTCCTCTGTACCCAGATAAACTTCGCCAGTAGTATATTCAATCATGGCACTATAAGCGGGAGCCAAGGTTGGCAATGCAGGATAGCTGATGGTAGGATTGCTGCTGGCATTATCGATGTAAACCAGATTGGGTGCATCATTACCGTAGCCATCGAAGGTAAGCATAATGGCATCCTTGCCAGGACGAGGATCGACAGTGATAGAGGAGATACGACGGTCGAAGAAATAGTTGCCGTCACCTACCATAATAGTATCGATAGTAGTGATACGCGTACGAATCTTATAGTTTAGCATATCGCGGATCTCAGCAACCGAAGCATTGTAGTTGGCAGTATTGAGGCCTTTGACACGTACCAAGAAGGACTTATTCAGCGTATCATTCTCAACCACGATAAAGGCGCAATCGCCATTCTGCGACATGGCAGTGTAGCGTACATAGAGGTGGGGGGTAGTTGCACCATTCACACCGTAGATGTGGCTCCAGAAACGAGTCTCGTTGCTGGCGTCAAACACTTTGCGGAAGTCGGTGGGGAACCAGCAGTAGGAAACATTGGTGTTCTGGGGCATATCGTTCTCAACAGTCACAGCCAACATACGGCTCAGATAGGGTGTGTGAACACGCTGCACCATCTCGTTTCTCACAGTAAAGCTGTGGTCAAACACATGCCAGAAGGGGTATGAAGCATGAGCAGGGTCAAGCACCATGATAGAGTCGCCCGAACGGATCTGGAAGTTCATAGAAATATCCATACGCTGGCCATTGCGCTTGATGAAGCCCAAGGTATCGATGACGAAAGTCATGCTATCGTTGGAGTACACATTGTTATCGGTCTCCCAGAGATAAATCTGGCCGATGGCAGGACCACCCTGCACCAGGTCGGTCATAAAGGACTCGTCGCTAGTCCAAGTCTGCGTATTGGTATAGTTGGAAAAGTCGGCATACGAACGGCCGATAGAGCCATTGGCCGAGGAGACAAAGATAGTACGACGCGACAGAGGCGAGTACTGGTTGAAGCGCGATGCTGCTACACTACCGCCATTGCCTTTCCAAATGATGTTGGCCATGTGGTTGGTCTGCGAACCCTCACGGTCATACCAAGTGACCGAGCGGTCGCCACCATTATGAGCCACGCGAGCCTCGATAAAGGGGCATGCATTGGCATTGGCGCCGCTGATAATCGAACCATCGGGGCAAACTGCCAAACTATTAATCTGCACACTGTTCAAACCGCGGTTATAATTCTCGAAATAGGAAAATGAAGAAGAGGGGGAGAAATACACACCACCATCAGTCACCACATAATAGCCTTCAAACATAAACGAAGTTTCTTCTCTCCAAATGATGTCGGGGACAATCTGATGGATGCCGGAATGCACAAACACTCTGCTAGAATAGACCGAAGCCATATAGTCACCGTAGTTCAGCTGGCTCTCATTTGAGGAAGAAACTGTCCATTGATAAGGAGCATTCTCCACATAGCCCTTGCCAACCCATACATTGGCACCACCCAAAAACACCTTGGTGGGGTCGGTGGGGCTGACGGTCACAGAACCGCAAGTCTTAGCGGTCACAGCGTTAGTGAATGGGGTGACGGTGCTCGATGAGAGGAGCTGCCAGTTGTTGGTATTGCGTGTCAGATAGAAGCCGCTCATCAGACCATTCTTGTTACACACCATAGCATACAGGTAGCTCTCGTCCGAGGGAGCCAGAGCCAGTTCGATAGCAGAGGCGTTGGGACCGAAGGCGCTGCAACTTCCAGTGATGTCGACAATATCATAATTATTCACCACGTCGCTAATCTTATAGAGGTTACCCTTGCTCGAGAAGAAGGCACGGTTGAACTGCTTGGAGAGCACCACGCTGCGAACCTCGTCCTCGAAGATACGGGTAGGGGCCACATTCCAGTCGCTGGACTGGGTGATGTTCCAACGGAACAAGCCCTTGGGGGTGGCGACGAACACATAGGTCACGCCCTGCAACCTCATCATAGCCATATCGTTCACTGAGGCAAAATCGGCATCGAGATTGGTACCGGGATTTGTTCTCTCGATACGGGTAAACTCGTTCGAGTTCATGTCGAAAAGGAAAATGCCACGACCCAGAGCTGCCATCTTATTCAGTTTATTGCCTTTGCCATAATAGCTCTCACCTGTGGCGATTAGCAGGGTGCTATCGTCCACCTTCAGCATGCTGCTAATGGGAAGGGTGACTTCCTCACCGTTGATATAACAAGGCACATAGTCCCACACCGTGTCCCTATCGGGAAGAAGGGAGACTTCACGCGTATAGAGGCCGCCAGTGGCAGCGCCTGCATACAGCAGGGTAGTGTTCTCATCGGGATGGCCGGCGACAACGAGCGACGTCACACGACCTCCGATATTGTCGGGACCAATTTCAACAAGTTTGTTGCTTTGGTAATTTGCTTTTTGGGCTGACGCAGTACCTGCCAAGCAGACACAAACGCCCACAATCAAGCCGAGAAGTACTTTTCTACTTTTCATAAGAAGTTAATATTTAATTAGATATTCAATTTTCGATAACACATTTTAATTAGCAAAGATACATCTTTTTTTCGTATTATACATATTCTATGTCAAAAAAAATAAAAAAACTGCTCCTCAGCACCCTTCTTTTCCTTAATATTGATGGTGGAACAGTACTCCCAACTGCCTACTCCCCCGTTCTGTCTGACACCATTTCCTACTACGGCACTTATCCCCAACCCGCCAACTGCCCAAGAGCCTAAAGACGTTTCTTTGTAGTCTTATGAGCCGCAAAACAAATCGCCCCCTCATAAAAACAATATTCACAGAATAGTCAACCCAATGACCGATTTGAGTTTAACTCCCAAACCAAAAAATTATTTAATTCGGCAATAAATAAAAATGCTTTGCGTTATACGTACTGCTTGCAAGAATAAGTCACCTACTACTTAATTCTTTATGCATGCCTATATAATTGAACAATATAAAATTAAGTATATGGAAGAATCTGTCAACATTCAAGAACTGAACGAACGAATCTCTAGAGAGAGCGCATTCGTTGATGCCCTCACCATGGAACTACGCAAGAACATCGTCGGACAGAAACACATGATTGAAAGTCTGATGATAGGACTGCTCAGCAACGGCCACATCCTCCTCGAAGGTGTCCCCGGTCTGGCAAAAACTCTTACTATCACTTCGCTGGCCAACGCCATCGATGCCAAATTCAGCCGCATCCAGTTCACTCCCGACTTGCTGCCTGCCGACTTGCTGGGCACCATGATTTACAGCCAGAAGAGCGAATCGTTCAACGTAAAGAAAGGACCTATCTTCTCCAACTTCATCCTCGCCGACGAAATCAACCGTGCTCCCGCCAAAGTGCAGAGTGCCTTGCTCGAAGCCATGCAGGAACGTCAGGTAACCATTGGTGAGAATACATATAAACTTGAAGAGCCCTTCCTCGTCATGGCCACTCAGAACCCCATCGAGCAGGAAGGCACCTATCCCCTGCCCGAAGCACAGGTTGACCGTTTTATGCTCAAGGTGGTCATCAGCTATCCTCAGAAGGCCGAAGAACGCCAAATCCTCCACCAGCAGATGGCGGGCGAGATGGTCAAACAGCAGCCTATTCTCAAGCCTGCCGACATCCTCAAGGCTCGCAATATCGTGCGCGAGGTCTACATGGACGAAAAGATTGAGAACTACATCACCGACATCGTCTTCGCCACTCGCTACCCTGAGCAGTACCAGCTCGGCAAACTCAAAGGTCTCATCAGCTATGGCGCCTCTCCCCGTGGCAGCATCAACCTTGCCCTCGCCTCCAAGGCCTACGCCTTCATGCGCCGCCGTGGCTATGTCATCCCCGAGGATGTCCGCGCCATTGCCATGGATGTGCTGCGCCACCGCGTGGGACTGACCTACGAGGCTGAAGCCGAAAACATCACGAGCGAAGAGGTGGTCAACGAAATCCTCAATCGCGTAGATGTGCCCTAAGCAAATTGAAAAGTGATAATTGAAAAGTGAAAAAAAATCTGGGCACAGATGTCAACTGCACTTCTCAATCCTCATCTTTCAATTCCAATAATCAATTCTCAATTTTCAATTTGAAAAGTGGAACAACAGAATAACGACATATTAAAGAAAGTCCGCAAGATAGAGATCAAGGCGCGCGGTTTGTCGAGACAGTTGTTCTCGGGCGAATACCACAGTGCCTTCAAGGGGCGTGGTATGGCCTTTAGCGAGGTGCGCGAATACCAGTACGGCGACGACGTACGCAGCATCGACTGGAATGTCACCGCCCGTCTCAACCATCCCTATGTCAAGATATTTGAGGAGGAGCGAGAGCTGACCGTGATGTTGCTGGTCGACGTGAGCGGCTCCAACCGCTTCGGCACCCATCACCAGTTCAAGGAAGAGCTGGTGGCCGAAGTCGCCGCCACTTTGGCTTTCAGCGCCATCCAAAACAACGACAAGGTGGGTGTCATCCTTTTCAGCGACCGCATCGAGAAATTCATTCCTCCCAAGAAGGGCAGCAGCCATATTCTTCGCATCATTCGTGAACTCATCACCTTCAAGCCTTCCAGCAACGGTACCGACCTTGCCGAAGCTCTGCGATACTTCACCAACGTCATCAAGAAACGGTGCACCGCCTTTCTGCTTAGCGACTTCTACGACGACAACTACACCGATGCCATCAAAATTGCCTCGGGCAAGCACGACCTTGTTGCCATCCGCATCGCCGACGAGAAGGAGACCCGCCTCCCCGACTTGGGATTGGCCAAGTTCTACGACCCCGAGACTGGCGAAACTATCTGGATCGACACTGCCGACAGCTCCATCCGCAACGAATTTGCCTCACGCTATTCCAACCATGTGGCCAAGGTGGACGAGGTGCTCAAGAAGTACGGCATCGACCAGACGGTACTCTATACTGGCGAAGACTATGTCAAAGAATTGAAAAAACTATTTGAGCGACGCGGTGCCTGACCGCCCCACAAAGTCCTATAACATCTCTTTCTTTATGAAGAAATACCTTTTTATCTTTCTCATCCTTGCTTCCTACGGTGCGGCCCTGATGGCCCAGGACTCCCTCGCCACAACACAGACCGCCCGCTTCCAATTCCGATTGGACAGCACCACCCTCATGCTGGGCGACCAAACCACCCTTACTATCGAGCACTCCGCCATCTACCCCACCCTCGAGGACCTTACCAACAACGACATCGTGGCTGTGCGCCAGTGGACCGACTCTGCCAGTGGCGCTTTTTGCACTGCCCTCACCAGCTTTGAAGAGGGCGAGCACTGGTTCCACATCGGACAAGACTCGGTGCTTATCACCGTGCTCGATGTTCCTAACGTGGACACCACTAGCACCAACATCCGCGATATTGCCAACATCCTACGCCAACCCTACACCTTCGGCGAGATTGCCAAGGTCGTCGGCATCGTGCTTGGCATTCTTGCATTGGTGGCTGCCATCGTATTCATTATCATTCGTCTCAAACGGCACAAACCCCTCATCCACATCCCCCAAGCCCCTCCGCTGCCTGCCGATGTCCGCGCACTTAATGCACTCGAAGACCTGCGCCAACAGCAGCTGTGGCAACAGGGACAGGTGAAAGAATACCACACCCAGCTCACCGACATCGTACGCAACTATCTGGAAGAAACCTACAACATCCCTTCGACCGAGATGACCAGCGACCAAACACTCGATGCCTTCCATGGCTGCAGCGCTTTCTCCGAGGAATCCGACTCCCTCCTGCGACAGATGTTGCAGACGGCCGACATGGTCAAATTTGCCAAGTCGCAGCCCCAACCCTACCAGCACGACCTCTCCATGACCCAGGCCGTCAGCTTCATTAAACTCACTGCCCCTAAACACGAGGAGCCTGCCACCGAGACCGAACAACCTAAAAGCAACCTAGATTAATGAAGATAACATTCGCACACCCATATCTGCTACTGCTTCTGATAGTCATACCACTCCTTATCGTGTGGTACATACTGCGCTACCGCAAACAGAAGCCTGCCCTGCAGTTCTCCAACATCAGCCTTTTCAAAGGCCTCCACAAGACCTTCCGCCAACGTGCCTATCCGCTGCTTTTTGCCTTGAGGATGGTGGCGGTGGGCGCCGTCATCATAGCCCTGGCCCGCCCCCAAAGCAAGCTGAGCCGACAGGAAATGAAGGTGGAGGGTATCGACATAGTGCTGGCGATGGACGTGAGCGGCAGCATGCTGGCCGAAGACTTCAAGCCCAACCGCCTCGAGGCCGCCAAGAAAGTGGCTTCAGACTTTATCGACGGCCGCAAAAACGACCGTATGGGGCTGGTGGTCTTCTCTGGCGAGGCTTTCACCCAAGTGCCCCTCACCATCGACCACGGCGTGCTGCTCAAGCAACTCCATGCTGTGAAAAGCGGCATGGTGAAGGACGGTACCGCCCTGGGCGACGGCCTTGCCACCGCCATCAACCGCATCAAAGATAGCGAGGCCAAAAGCAAGGTCATCATCCTGCTCACCGACGGCATCAACAACATGGGAGCCGTCGACCCACAGAGTGCCGCCGAGATAGCAGCCCTCTACAACATTCGCCTCTACACCATCGGCGTCGGTACCAAAGGGCTGGCGCCCTATCCCTTCCGCGACCAATTTGGGCGCACCCACTACCAGAATATCCCCGTCGAACTCGACGAAGGTCTGCTCACCCAGATGGCTCAATCCACCAACGATGGCCAGTACTTCCGCGCCACCAATAAGAAATCGCTCGAGAAGATTTTCAAGCAGATTGACGAGATGGAAAAGAGCAAAATCGATGTCACCCAGTATGCCCAAACCAAGGACGAATACCAAGGATGGCTCATCCTGGCGGCCTTGGCTCTCCTCCTCGAAATACTCCTCGGACTCTTCTACTTCCGTAGTACTCCTTAAACTAAAAACTAAAAAATAAAAACTATAATCAGCTGCCGCACCCAGATATTTTCAATTTTCACTTTTCAATTTATCATGATTCATTTCCAACATCCCCAGATATTATGGCTCCTACTGCTCATCCCTCTCTTTGTAGGAGTGTGGATTTGGCTTCTGTTCCGCAACAAGAAGCGGCTTGAAGCCTTTGCCGACCGCGGCATGTTTGGCCGGCTGATTCCCGACGCCTCCAGCTGGCGCCCCTCCACCAAGTTCGGCCTCATCATGTTGGCAGCGGCACTACTCATCATTGCCCTCGCCAATCCGCAGGAAGGCAGCAAGATGGTCAAAGGCGAACGGCTGGGTAGCGACATTGCCATTTGCCTGGATATCTCCAACAGCATGATGGCCGAAGACATTCAGCCCAACCGCCTCGAGCGCAGCAAGCGCACTGTCGCCAACCTGCTGAACGCCTTGGGAAGCGACCGCATCTCGTTGGTGGTCTTTGCCGGCAGCAGCTACGTGCAGATGCCCCTCACCAGCGACTACAGCGCCGTGAAGCTCTTCCTCGACCAAATCGACTGCTCCCTCATCAGTGTCCAAGGCACCGCCATCGGCGACGCTATCGATAAGGCCATGGAGACCTTCGGCTATGGCGACCCCGACCGCGAATGGGTGAAAAAACAGGGTCGCGCCATCGTGGTCATTTCCGATGGCGAGAACTTCGAGGACGATGCCGAGGCGGCTGCCCGCCGCGCCGCTGCCCAAGATGTCAGGGTCTGCACCATCGGCATGGGTCTGACCGAAGGCACCCCCATCCCCGAATACCGCGGCAACCAGCGCGTGGGCTACAAACGCGACAACAACGGCAACACCGTCACCACCCATCTCGACGAGGCCACCCTCACCGCCATTGCCCATGCAGGCAAAGGCATCTATGTCCGCGCCAACAACATCAACTCTGGCATTCAGGACATCGTGAAACTCATCGAAGGTCTGGAAAAAGACTCGTTCGGCGAGACCCTCTTCTCCGAATATGAGAGCCGCTACCAGTATCCCCTCGCCGCCGCCCTCCTCTGCCTGGTGGCCGAACTGCTCATCTTCGAGCGTCGCAATAAGAAGTTCAACCTTGACAATCTCATGAAGCGGAACAACCCCGCCAACGACAACAACCACTCAACGCTATCATAATGAAACGCACACTCCCCTTCCTCCTATGCATCCTCATGCTGCTGCCCTCTCTCGCAGTGGCGCAGAACTCGCAAGCCCGCAAAGACACCCGCAAGGGCAACCGAGAATATAAGTCCAACCATTTCGACCGCGCCGAAGTCGACTACCGCCGTGCCCTCCATGCCGACAGCACTGCCTACCGCGCCCACTACAACCTAGGCAACACCCTCTATCGGCAAAAGAAATACGACGAAGCCGCAACCCACTACAGCCGAGCACTCGAACACCCCGACCTCGACAAGAAGACCCGCAGCCGCATCCTCCACAACCGAGGCAACAGCAACCTCAAAAACGGCCTCCAAAAGGAGAACCGCGCCGAAGGTATGCAAGATTTCCAAAAAGCCGTCAACGACTATCAAGAGGCCTTGAAACTCAACCCCAAGAACGACGACACCCGCTACAACCTCTCTTATGCCAAGAAGATGCTCCAACAGGCCCAGCAGCAACAGCAGCAAAACGGTGGCGGCAACGACCAAAACCAACAGCAGGACAAAAAGGACCAAGGCAAAAACGGCAACAACAACCAAGACCAGCAGCAGGATCAGCAACAAAACCAGCAAAACCAACAAAACAACCAGCAGAATCAACAAAACCAGCAAGACAAACAGCAGCAGAAGCAGCAGCAAAAAAAACAAGACCAGAAGAAACAGGACGCCGAGCGTCTGCTCGAGGCTGTGAAAAACAACGAGAAAAACACCATGAAAGAAAACACCAAGAAACTCGAGGTGGCTCCTGCTGGCAGAATCGAGAAAGACTGGTAATCACAACTAGCATCTAATCCCATTTCTATAATATGAAAAGACTTATAGTAATCAGCTCATACCTTCTCCTCATCCTTTGCCTCCGTGCGCAGGAACTCACCATGCGTGCTCCTGGACGAGTCGACGTGGGGCAGCGCTTCGAAGTGCGCTATGAGGTCAATGCCCGCGCCAACGATTTCCGCGGACCCACCTTCAAAGGGCTCTCCGTCCTTTCCGGCCCCAACGCCTCTCACATGTCCAGCACACAAATTATCAATGGGCAAATCTCTAGCTCTATCACCACCGGCTTCACCTACATCATCCAGGCCGATGCAGAAGGTACTTTCAATATCGGCGGCGCCAGCTGCAATGTCGACGGCAAGCGGGTCACCTGCCCTGGCTTTACCATCAAGGTCGAGAAAGGCAACCCCAACGCCCAACAGCAATACGGCGGCCGGCAGAACTACGCCCAGGGCCAACGGCAGCAACCCCAGCGCGCCACTCAGCCGGCTCAGTCCGACAATATCGACAGCCGCTCACTCTTCGCCCGTGCCAGCATCAGCAAGAGCAACCCCTACCAGGGCGAGCAGGTCATCCTCACCTACAAGATCTATACCCAAGTCTCTCTCCAACAGTACCAAATCGACAAATTGCCCGGCAACAAAGGCTTCTGGAGCGAGGACCTCACCAAGGAGGGCAACGTGAAGCAGTATGAGGAGACCGTCGACGGCCGCCGCTACATGGTGGCAGAAATCCGCCGAGGTGCCCTCTTTGCCCAAGAGAGTGGCAAACTCACCATCGAGCCTCTCGACCTCGACGTGCTCGCCCTTGTGCAGCGGCAACGCCAACGCACCGGCTCCATCTGGGACCTCTTCGACGACCCCTTCTTCAACCCCACACAGGCTGTACAAAAACACCTCCGCACCAATAGCATCAACGTCAATGTCAAACCCCTCCCTAAGACCCCCGAGGGCTTCAACGGTGCCGTGGGCAACTTCTCCGTAACTCGCGAAGTCGACACTCGCGAAGTGCGCGCCAACGAGGCCATCACCTACCGCCTCACCGTCAGCGGCAATGGCAACCTCATGCTCATCGATGCCCCTCAGATCGACTTCCCCAAGGTGTTCGAGGTCTACGACCCACAAATCGACGACCATATCACCCGCAACAGCTCGGGCGTCAGCGGCAGCCGCACCTTCGAATGGGTTCTCATCCCCCGCAACCAAGGCGACTATGAGATACCCGCCTTCAACTTCGTCACCTTCGACCCCAGCGCCGGCCGTTACGTCACCAAGCATGTCGACGCCATCCCCGTCCATATCAAGAAGGGCGACCCCAAGTCGATGAAGAACGTCACCAGCAACAAGAGCGATGTGAAGCTCCTCAACAGCGACATCAACCACATCCACACTGGCAGCACCTCCTTCACCCCTAGCCACGACTCCGCACGCCCCGCCTGGTGGTTCTGGACTGCCCTCGCGCTCATCGCCGCAGCCTGCACCGCCCTCATCCTCTACTTCCGCCACCGCCTAGCACAGCAACAGGACATCGCCGGCATGCGCCTGCGCCGTGCCACCAAGGAAGCCCGCAAACGCCTCAAGAAAGCCGCCACTCACCTCAACGACGGCAACGACAACCTCTTCTACGAAGAAATCTACAAAGCCATCTGGGGCTGCCTCGCCGATAAATACAACATCGAATTGGCCAGCCTCAGCAGCGACACCGTTCGCCAATGCCTCATCGAGAAGCAAGTCCCCGAGCAGCAGCAGTCGCTCATCATGTCCACCCTGCAGGAGGTCGACTTTGCCCGTTTCGCCCCCGGCGATGCCGCCGCCAAGAAACAGCAAATCTACGACCAAGCCCTCCAAATGATTGTCATGCTTTAACCAATACGTTAGTCAAAGATTAACGAATTCACACATTAACGAATTAACGAATTCACACTTTATGAAAAAAATAGCCATCCTTATACTCCTTGCGCTCACAGCCCCGACCGCCCTTGCTCAGACCCCCCAGCAACTCATGCAGAAGGGCAACGAGGCATACAGCCATGGCAATTACGAGGCAGCTGCCGATGCCTACGAAGTGATCCTCGCCACAGGCCTGCAGTCGGCCGAACTCTACTACAATCTTGGCAACGCCTATTACCGTCAGGAAGAGCTGGGGCAAGCCATCCTCAACTACGAACGCGCCTTGCGCCTCAATCCCCATTTCCGCGATGCACGCGAGAACCTCGACCTCTGCTACAGCAAAACCGAGGACGGTATCGAATCCCTACCCCAAATATTCCTAGTACAATGGGCTCAGGCTATTGTGAATTGGTTCAGCCCCACAGGATGGCTCGTTGCCATCATCATCCTTTTTGCACTCCTTGGTGCCCTTGTCGTCATCTTCTTTGTCAGCTCCGACTACGGCTGGCGCAAGCGTTCCCTCTTCCTCAGCATCCTCGTCAGCCTCCTCTTGCTGCTAGCCGTGGCATTCACCATCGCCTCCCACGTCAAGTTCAATCATCACAACCGCGCCATCGTCACCAGCCCCATGATTGTGGTCAAAAGCTCGCCCGAAGCCCACAGCATCGACAAGATGATACTCCACGAAGGCACCCCTGTCGAAATCGAAGAAACCCTAGGCGACTGGCACAAAATCCATATCGCCAACGGCAATACCGGCTGGGTAGAACAAGACGACATCACCATCATTTAATAATGTCACAGAATAGTGATTAGTGATTAGTGATTAGTAATTAGTGAATAGTGATTAGACAAATGAACGCGCCAGCCAATTCTCAATTCTCAATTCTCAATTCTCAATTCTCAATTCTCAATTCTCAATTCTCAATTCTCAATTCTCAATTCTCAATTCTCAATTCTCAATTCTCAATTCCCTTTATAACAACACCCATGAAAAAAACATTCATCATCCTAGCCCTGGCCCTCTTCTTCGCCCCCACCCTCTGGGCACAAGAGAAAGTCGAATATGTCGACGACGAAGAGTGCGGCTGCGAACTCGTCTTTATCGACGGCATTCAGACCACTCAGGACGGCGACCGCTTCGGCTTCAAACGCGAAGACGGCTCCATCATCGTCCCCAACATATACATGTTTGTCGACCACTTCCACGGACCCTATTGTAAAGTCTACCTCAACTACGACAGCTGCGGTCTTATCAACCGCGAAGGCGAAGTGATTGTCCCCTGCCTCTACAAGGACGTAAGTTATCCCAACGACGGCATGATTCTTGTCAACAACCACGACACCTTCGGCTACTTCGACACACTAGGCGTGCAGCGCGTGCCTTTCATCTACCCCGCCGCCTCCTCCTTCAACGAAGGGCTGGCCGTCGTGGCTGTCCAGGTCGATTCCACCCTTATCCAATACGGCTTTATCGACCATAAGGGCAAGATGGTCATCAAACCCCAATACGAGTATGCCTTCCCCTTCTACGAAGGCTTCGCCGTGGTCAAAAACTACGACCGCTACGGCATGATCAACCGCAAAAACAAAGAGGTCTTCCCCATCAAATTCGAAATACTCACCTCCATGTACGAAGGCCGTGTCTTTGCAGGCGACAACGACGGACTGGCCATGTACGACAACCGTTTCAAACAACTCACCAAGCCCGTCTACACCTACCTCGTGGGGCGTACCGAGGATCGAATCCTGGTGATGCGCGACAACAAATACGGCTTCCTCGACGAGAAAGGCAACGAAGTCATCCCCTGCACCTACGACCAAGCAGGCCTCTTCGACCAAGGCCGCGCATACGTCTCGATCGACAACAAATGGGGTATCATTGACCGCAACGGCAATGTCGTCCTGCCCATCGAATACGACAACAGTGGCTACCGTGCCGAAGCCTACCGTTATCACGATGGCTTGGCACTCATCGAAAAAAACAACCGCTACGGCTACTGCGACATGGAAGGTCGCCCCGTCATCTGGCCCTGCTTCGAAAACGCCTACCAATTCTCCGACGGCCTCGCCCCCGTTTGCCTCGGCCTCTGGGGCTACATCGACACCAAGGGCGAATTCTTCATCTCTCCCGTCTTCGACATGGCCTCACCCTTTGAATATGGCCGCTCCGAGGTCGTGTACCGTGGCGACATCCACAAGATGAACACCGAAGGCCGCTGCGTTAAGAACTGTAAAAATGCTCCCAAGTCATGGCGATGATTACCACCCACCAAGGCATCGTGACCTCCGTCCGCGAAGGCTGCGTCTCAGTCCAAATCCATGTAGTAAGCGCCTGTGCCACCTGCGAGGCACACAGCCACTGCGGATTTGCCGACAGCAAGGATAAGATTATGGACATCGACACCCCCCAATGGGAGCAATACCACGAAGGCGACCGCGTGACAGTGGCAGTCAACTCCAACCGTGGCCTGCAAGCCGTCTTCATTGCCTACATCGTCCCCACCCTGCTCTTCCTCGCCACCTTCTTGGTCACCCTTTGTGCCCTGCACCTCTCCGATGGCTGGGTCGCCCTCATCACCCTTGCCGTCGTCGCCCTCTACGCCCTCCTCCTCTACCTCCGCCGCCAGCACCTCCAGCAAAGGTTCACCATGACCCTCACACCCAACCGGCCACTAGCCAACTAAGCTTCCCCTCCCGTCGGGGCACACTCCGACTCCCTTCCACGCCCACGCCCTTCGCTTACGATTTCCCCTTCCCTCCATCATCCTTCCACCCAAATCGGTTGTTAGGGTTAATGGCGAATTAGTAAGTCCCCAACGGGGACGACAGAACACAGACAGGGGTGCAAACCCCTGTACGAATGGTAGTACAGGCGAACCCCGAAGGGGTGACACTCCGTATGTTGCCGACTATCTGTCGCCCCTTCAGGGCTTTGTTTTTTCCAATTTAACTTCCGATTTAACTTCCACGTTAACTTCCAATTTAACTCCCATTTCTACTTCTCATTGTTATATGTCTACTGTAATATCAACCCGTGCTATGACAAAACAATCGTAATCTACATTTTTGAATAAAAACTTTACATATCAAGAATTATTCGTATCTTTGCAGAACGCATACGGGAGTATGCGTTTAACTTAATAATCTATATATAAAGGAGAAACAAGTAATGAAAGTAAATGTCAAAAACTTCGGTGTGGTGTCGCCTGAGCAACCTTGCTCTATTATTGACATCATCAAAATGGTAAACCCTGACGGTTTGAACAATTATTGTGCCGCCAAAGTCAACAACAATGCTGAGCTGATTGACCTCCGAACTACCATTACAACCGATTGTGACATTGAATTGTTGGACACCACCAATAAGGAATGCCTCTCGGTGCTGCGTCACACCACCGCGCACATCATGGCAGAGGCCGTGCAGAACCTCTTCCCCGAGGCTAAGATAACCATAGGCCCCGCTACCGATAATGGCTTTTTCTACGACTTCGACTTCCGTCCATTCAGCCGCGAAGACCTCGATGCCGTTGAGAAGGAGATGAAGTCTATCATCAAGAAGGCTACTCGCTTAGAGCGCAAGGAGGTGACTCGCAACGAGGCTCTGGAGATTATGACCCAGCGCAACGAGCCTTACAAGGTGGAACTTCTGGAGGCCATTCCTGAGGGTGAAACCATCACGATATATCAGCAGAACAACTTCGTCGACCTCTGTCGTGGACCGCACCTGTTGAACACCCGTCCCATCAAGGGATTCAAGCTGCTGTCGTCGTCAAGCACTTATTGGCGCGGCGACAAGAAGAACAAGTCGCTCAGCCGTATTCATGGCACCGCTTTCTTCACCAAAGAGGAGCTTGAGGGCTACCTTCAATATCTGGAAGATATCAAGAACCACGACCACAACAAGATTGGTCGCGAGCTTGAAATCTTCACCACCGTCGACGTCATCGGTCAAGGTCTGCCTCTGCTGATGCCCAAGGGTACCAAGATTGTGCAGACCCTTCAGCGCTGGATTGAGGACGAGGAGACCCGTCGTGGCTATATGCGCACCAAGACCCCGCTGATGTCCAAGAGCGACCTCTACAAGCTCTCCGGACACTGGGACCACTACCGCGACAAGATGTTCATCATGGGCGACCCCGACGACGAGAAGGAGGTGCTGGCCATGCGTCCTATGACCTGCCCGTTCCAGTATTTCGTCTACAAGAACAGCCAGAAGTCCTATCGCGACCTGCCTTGCCGCTACGGCGAGACTTCGACCCTCTTCCGCAAGGAGGACAGCGGCGAGATGCACGGCCTGACCCGCGTGCGCCAGTTCACCATCAGCGAAGGCCACCTCATCGTGCGCCCCGACCAGATGGTAGAGGAGTTCAAGGGTTGTATCGACCTGGCCAACTACTGTCTCACCACCCTCGGCCTCCACGACGATGTCACTTGGCATCTCTCTAAGTGGGACCCCGAAGACAAGGAGAAATACATCGGCGATGCCGAGACCTGGGAGTCCACCCAGCAGCACATCCGCGACATCCTCAACGAACTCAATATTCCCTTCGTCGAAGACGTCGGAGAGGCCGCTTTCTATGGTCCTAAGGTCGACATCAACGCCAAGAACGTCTACGGCAAGGAGGACACCATGATCACCATTCAGTGGGATGCCCTCATCGCCGAGCGTTTCGACATGTACTTTATCGACAAAGACGGCAGCCGTCAGCGCCCCTACATCATCCACCGCACCAGCATGGGCTGCTATGAGCGTACGCTGGCTTGGTTGATTGAGAAATACGAGGGAGCCTTCCCCACCTGGCTCGCCCCCGAGCAGGTGCGTGTGCTGCCCATCTCCGAGAAGTTCCTCGACTATGCCGAGAAGGTCACCGCCGAGCTGCAGCGCAACGGCATCGAGGCCACCCTCGACCGTCGCAGCGAGAAGATTGGCTACAAACTGCGCGAAACCCGTATGCAGAAGATTCCTTACGCCCTCCTCATCGGTCAGAAAGAAGAGGACGAGCAGCTCGTGGCTGTCTGGAACCGCAAGGATGGCGACCTCGGACAGAGCACCCTCGACACCTTCGTCGATGCCCTCTGCAAAGAGATACGCACCAAGAGCGTCGAGCTGACCATCCGCAAAAAAGAAGAATAAAAACCCAGAACTTTGTAAAGCGGGCGGGCATCACTATGGTGTCCGCCTTTTTTTTGTGCTGACTAGGATGGAAAAAAAAGAGGCAGGTACGCTATGTCCTGCCTCCAAGTGGAGCGATAGACGGGGTTCGAACCCGCGACCTGCGGCTTGGGAAGCCGCCGCTCTGCCAACTGAGCTACTATCGCCTGCCGCTGCCAACCCTCTAATTAGGTTAGGCAGCTACGGTAACACATTTTTTTTATTTTTATTGTGCAAAATACAATATTTTTTTATCTGCTACGCTCACCGTCGTTGTGACGGCGAGTGACACTTATGCGAGAAATGCCACAGGCAGGACTTTTTGTTCACTCGACGATGACTGTTTTCTTATTCCTTAACTAGTTTCTTGACAACTGTTCCTTCAGCGGTGGTCACGCGGACAAAGTAGGTACCGGGGGTAACTGTTGATATGTTGATGTGTTGATACGTTGATATGAAGGTCGGGGGAATGACAGTGCGGCCTATGAGGTCAAGCATAGTGAGCGTGGCGGGACACCCAACGCTCACGGTGACATCGCTATGCGCTGGGTTGGGATATATTTCGAATATTGAATTTTGGACATCCCAAATACCAACGCTGTCGGCCACCCACTCGAAAAGGGCGACAATGGCAGTGTCGGAGGTGACGAGTATGTTTCGCGGATTTTCCGTGGGGCCGTCGTTCCAGCCTAAGAAGTGCCAATGACCTCCTGCAGCGGCAGTGTCCATCACCATGTAGCCTATCTCAACCATGCTGCTGTCGACATAGGTGCCGCTGCCGTAGGTCTCGCAGGAGCCAACAGGGCTGGCTGACACCGCTACGCTGTGCCATACGGTGTCGGGAGGCAGTGGCGGCGTGGAGATGCTGTCGAAGTAGGCGGTGAGCACGGTGTCGCTCACCAATAGCAGGGTGCGCGATGCGTTGGTGTCACCGTCGCTCCAGCCAAGAAACTGGAATCCATCGTAGGGTGTGGCACTGATAGCCACCGCGCTGCTGTCCTCATAGACTCCTGCGCCAGAGACACTGCCCATTGCACTGTCGTATAAGAGGATGACGGTACGCCATACCGTGTCGGGGGTAGGCGGTTGCATCGTATCGACAATTTCCACTCGGAAGTCGTCGAGAGCCATGTAGTCAAACCCGCCGCCGGGACGGCCTGTGCTGATATTGCGGAAGGCTATGCGGATGGTCTGTCCGGCATACTGGTCGAGCCACACGGAGCGCTCGCTCCAGTCGCTCTGTCCGCTCTCGGTGTAAATAAGGTCGGTACAGGCAGCCGTGTCGGCAACCCCCGTGGGCGACACACGCACCTCATAGAGCGCATTGCTGCTGTAGGTAAAAGTACGCCAGCTGAGTTTGGTAGCGAAACTGTCTGTTGCAACCGGGAGAGTCAGCGCGGGCGTAAGAATCCAGTTGTCGGCGGTGTTGCCGTAGCCGTAGGGCAAAGGGGAACGCATAAAATAGTTGCCCGAGTCGGTGCCGCCGCAGTACCAGTGGTAATCCCATTCATTGTCGCCGTTGGCATAGATCCAGCAGGGAGGATTGTTGTGCTCGCAGGTGTCCACCCAGGGGAACACCGTGACGGCGGGGCAGGGACCGACAAGCGTGTCGTGGTTCACTCCCTCCCAGATGCGCACCGTGTCGATGGCTACATAGAAGCCGTTGTTATGCGCAGCATCGGAGGCAAGGCCGGAAGGGACAAAAGCAAAGTGGATAGTATTGCCCGCATATGCCGAGAGGTCAACGGTGCGCCGGTTCCACATACTGTTGCCCGTTTCGCTGTAAAGGGTGTCGGTAAAATAGCTCAGGTCGATATACCCGTCAGGGTTCACCACATATTCGGTGGGCGACACAAGGACATGGTACGTAGTGTAGTAGCAAGTGGCATTCCAAGCGAGGGTATCGTTGGTGCTGTCGGGCAGATGGACGGGAGGCGAGATGAGCCAGCCCCCGTGGCTCACCATGCAGTTGCGGCCTGAGTGGTGGCCGATGCCCTCGGGATGCCATCCATCCCAGTTGTAAAGGAATCGGCTGCCGCGCGGATAGCATATCCGCTCGTTCTGCCAGTCGAAGAAATGGGCATAGATATTGCTGCCCCCTTCGGTGAGCGTGGCCACGAAGGGCAGCGTGTCGCGCACCTCACAGAGAATGACACGGGTGGTGACAGTAGTCGAGCGCCATCCAAGCATGTTGGAGGCCACAACGGTGATGGTGTCGAAATTGATAGCAGAGTAGGCCACCTTAAGACGGCTGCCCTCTGGGTGCAATGTAGCTTCGCCGCGGTCGGCCTTAGCCGAGTGCCATGTGTAGGTAAGACCTGTGGTGTCACCGTCGAGGAGTGTCACCTCGAACGAGGCAGTGTCGCATAAGGTGGCGTAGGCGTAGCCTTGCAGACTGACGACCGGCGATCCGGGCAGCGGCACATATGTCACGTTGACCACGAGCGTGGCCGTGTCGGAGCCAAGGAGGTTGGTGGCAACGACGGTGAGTGTATCGGTGCCGCTGATAGTGTAAACTATCGTTGCAATACTATCTGTAGTTACTATAGTGGTGCCTGACAGGGTGCTATGCCATGTGTAACTGAGTCCGGCAGTGCTCCCAGCCACGAGGTTGGCGGTAAAGGAATTGGTATCATAGGTGGATACTGCTGTGGGGCCCGTGACAGCCACCTGCGGCAAACCCACAACCGTTACGATACGGCTGTCGCTGTTGCTGCCGTGGCTATTGGTTGCCGTTACAGTGATAGTATCAATACCCACAACCGGGTACACAAGTTCCCAGCTTGCAGCCGCAGGCATGATACCTGCGTTCCATGTCGAATCCAGCAACGAGGAATGCCATGTGATACTGACACCCTCTAAGCTGCTGTCTTGTAGCATGGCTGTGTAGGTGACTGTATCGTAGGCACTGACAATGGTCGGGGCATCAAGGACTACATGTGGCAGCAACAAATCCGAACCGGTGTTAAATACCGTGATATTGTCGATAATCACGGCCCACCAGTCGCCAGCGCTCCAACGCAATGCTATTTGGCCATCAGGCACAGTGGCTGAGGCAAAGTTGACTGCGTCGCGCTGATAGTTGTAGGCATAACCTGTAAGTGTATCCACGACGGTGAACACCGTGTCATCGTAATAGCCTACCTCTAATGTGCCATAACTGGCATTCTCGTAACGATAGTCCAGTGCAATCGAAAGGTTCTGCAGACTGTCGTCAAAACGGGGCAGTATCACTTCGGCATGGTACCCCCCTTCGATGCCGACTAACATCAAAAGGGCTTGGTCGGGAATGTTGCTTATCCATGAGTAGCCGCCGGTGGTGACGACATGCGGTGTGTAGGTGGTGTCTCTGCCGTTGAAGGCCGCCGTCCAGCAATGGGGCAGGAAACCGGCAACGTTGTAGGCGGTGGCAGTCACCCTTTCGAAGTTCTCGGTGTATGGTAGCGCCGGGGTGCAGTCGATTACCTCGATCACAATAGTGGCGGTGTCGGCGCCGTAGGCATTGGCAGCCACAAAGGTGACAGTGTCGATTCCCGCTGTTGGATAATGAAGTTCAAGATTCGAAATTCGAGCCAGAGAACTATCAACCCACGTGGTATCCGACAGGGAAGAGTGCCAGGTGTAGGTAAGGCCTGTCGAGACGCAGTTGTTGATGGTGGCAACGTAGCGGGTGGTATCGCCCACCATAACATCGCCGCCTGAGAGAGTCGCCTCCGGTTGATATTGGTAGTATATGCTGAGACTGTCGAGTTCGATGCCATAACTATAGTAGGAGACGCCCGTGTACACAAAGGCCAGATGGATTTGTTGTCCGGCATAGGCATTGAGCGAAAGGGTCTCGGTCACCCATCCTTGATCGTAGGAGTAGGCATTGTGCAATAGGGTGTCAACAAAGCAGGTGGTATCTGCGGCACCTGTGGTGGAGGCCAAAATGGTGAGATAGGTGGTGCTGGTTGTCGACGGTCCTCCATACACTTTCACGTTGAGATTCACACCGGTGGCACCTGCCGGGATGTCAATGGCGGGACTTACAAGCCAGGCATTGATATAGGAGTTGTAGGTGTCGGCCGCTATCACATAGTGGTTGTTATCATAACTTAATCTCATACTCCAATCGCCCGTTTCGGGAGCCGTATAGTAGCTCGACTTGCGCCAACAGGCGAGGGTGCTGTCGCTCTCGAAAGGTTCGTCGAAGGGTATTCCGACAGCGGTGCAATAGGCTGCCCGCACCACGATGGTGGCCGTGTCGGTGCCGTAGGCGTTGGCGGCCACGACAGTAACGGTATCCCAGCCGTCCCATATTCCATAGCATAGGCGCAATGTGTCGCCTGCAGCAAATGTGCTGTCCAATAAGGTGGAATGCCAAGTATATGTGAGGCCAGAAAGGATGCCCTCTTCTATGGTTGCCGCAAAGGTGGCCGTGTCGCCGTTGTAATAGGTGTTCCTGTCGGCGGCAACCGACACCCTGGGCGCAACGGTGGCACGCACTTCCACGTCATCGATATACAACGAGGCGGTACGGCGCACAACGGGCTGGTTGCGGAAGGCTATGTATATTGTCTGCCCGGCGTATGCAGCGAGGCTGACGCTGCGCTGCGACATGTTGTTCCAGCCCGGCAGCAGGTTGGTGTCGCAATAGAGTTCGACGTATGCGCTGGTATCGGTACGGTCGGCGTCGGTACTCACCATCACGCGATAGACGCTTGAGTTGTTTGCCACCGAAAGTCCCACTCTCCAGAAGAGGCGCACTGCCAATGCCGTGTCGGCCGGTATGGAAACAGCTTTAGATACAAGCCATGCGTCGGTTGCTGTGGATGAAGCGCTGGTCCGCGATCTTGCCAACCAATTAATGTTGTTGCCGGAACCGCTGTAGTTGCTCATCCACTGGAAGTATGGGTCGTTCTCTGTCAGATACCAACAGCCCAAGCCATACGAGAAGTCTTCTCTCCAAGGCAGGTCAAAAGCCGGACTGCAGTCGGCCACCTCGACAACCCGCACTGCCGTATCGGCTCCATAAGCATTGGCCGCTATTACGGTGATGGTATCGACCCCACCGACAGAATAAAACACGTTGAACATACTCGTCCCGCTACTTCCATTATCCACCCATGTTGTGCCTGTCAGCGAGGAATGCCAATAGTATACCAGCCCGTCCGTCGCCCCACGCCGCAGCTCAATGCTGCAAGTAACGGTGGAGTCGGTGCGGCTTCGGTCAGGCGCATCTATGGGTTCCAGCACCGGCAACAAGTCGTAATCCACGCGCACACAGTTGATATTTGCCTGATAACCATCCCTAAAGAGACCCACGCGGATGGTTTGCCCAGCATAGGCCGAGAGGTCGAAAAGATGCCACTCCATGACAGTGGTATTTGCGCCAGTGCACAATGTGTCGGTATAGTCGGCCGTGTCGAGACTGGCCGTGGGGCTAATGCGTATGGCTGGCATTCTGCGACACTGCACCCACAGCCGCAGGTGTTCATAATCGGCATAGGGGATGCTTATGGCCGGAGAAAGCATATACTTGCCATTGGTCGAATTCGAGGGGGTCATTAGCTGAGTGTATCTTGTAGTCACCCCCTCCTCGTCCACAATCGACATATAGCTGCCATTGCTCAGGTGTTGCCAACCGCTGATTGCCCAGCAAGCATTGTATGTCGCCGTGTCGAGTCCGTCGAAGTCCTCGCGCCACGGAAGGGCGGCCGCTGCCTGGCAGTCGTGGACGCGCACCGCAGCCGTTCGTATCAACGTGTCATAGGCATTGCTGGCCGTGACGGTCAGGGTGTCCCATCCCGCCATGGGGTAGACAAGATGCATGGTGTCGCCACCCGCAAGGCTGCCAAGCAAGGTGCTGTTCCAGTTGTAGTTTATCGGAGCTTGACCACGCGTGAGATTGAGCACTGCCTGCACGCTGTCGCCGACAGCCGCTACATGGGGAACCGACAGCGACCCCCATGGTCCGTACTGTGTATAGATGCCTATCTGCGAGAGGGTACCACGGTAGCTGTATCCTCCGGCGGACAGCCTCACCTCGAAAGCGATGCGCACCGTCTGGTTGGCGTAGGCAGCGAGGCTTACACTGTGCTGCACATAGCCTTGCCCACTATTGCCCATGTCGGCATTATAGAGGGTATCGCGCGTGCCGTTTTCTTTCAGCACCATAACCCTCAAGTTCGGATACATGACGTTGCGCTGGTCCTTCCACCAGAGGCGCAGATTGCTAGTGGAATTGCCAAATTGCAGGACGGGCGTGGTGATGGTAGTGTACCCCGTCGATGTGACGCCGCTGTTCAGCTGTCCGTAGATAGCCTGTGAGTTGGCGGCTGTCCAGTAGCCGTTGCCGCTCTGCTCCCAACAGCCAAGGCCGCCGGAGAAGTTGGCCTCCCACGGGAAATTACTAATCGTGTCACATGTCTGTGCCCGCAGGCCTAACCCCGCCAGACAGCACATCATAACTGCAATAAAAGTTTTTTTCATCTTTTTATTATGATACGAATTATTAATTACACTATTATATTTATATTGTGTGTCTTACAATTTAACTCTCAATCAACATAAAATCCGCAAACAAAAACAGCAGCTGTTCTCTCCTTATATGTAGCAAAAAGGAGTCGTTTTGTTACACCCCCCCTAAATTTTTCTATACACTAACCCAATTCTGGCGTATACTGGGGTTCTGGAATAATAGATTATGGTGGGTTCTATTTATTCACTTTCTGGTCATCCAAACAGACAGAACCCATTAATCTGCCAGACAACCGTTCGATTATCATCAGTCGTTTTCTCGCCTCAGCATAGTGCAAATACTGCGTGATTTGCCCTCTGCGCTCGGCTTAACGAAAACGTTGTTTAACATTCGGTTTACGAGTGCAAAGATACGACTATTTTTTCATTTGATAATAAATTATTTATCACATTTTTACGGGGGGGGTAATTGTTTGATATTCTGTCTATTGTGTCGTAATAAAGTTAGGATGGTTACAATATTGTCGCAAAATGTTTTGTCCATTTTAACTTCATACTATACCAATTTATAGAAGTCCCCTTATTGGATTTCATCCGGCTGCCACCCAGTCGCCATCTTCATTGAGAAGTGCGAAAAGACCTTTATAAATCGGAGGCAATCGGCAAACAAAAAGGGTGTCCAATCGGGCACCCTTTTTGTTGTGTGACTGTTGTCTTGCAATTATCTGCGACGACCACCGCCTTCGCCATCGCTGCGACGACGGGGACCACGGTCGCCATCATGACGAGGACCGCGGTCGCCATCGCGACGGGGACCACGGTCACCATCACGGCGTGGGCCACGGTCGCCATCACGGCGCGGGCCGCGGGCGGGTCTCTCTTCCTCATAGCCTTCGGGCTTGGGGAGAAGGGCCTTGCGGCTGAGTTTAATCTTGCCGGTCTTCTCGTCGATGTTGATGACCTTCACCTGGAATTCGTCACCCTCTTCAATCAAACCCTCAAGCGTCTCGGTGCGACCCCAGTCGTATTCGCTGATGTGCATCAAGCCCTCTTTGCCCGGCAGGAACTCGAGGAAAGCACCAAACTCAACGATGCTGACCACCTTGGCATCGTAAACCTGACCCACCTCGGGGACGGTGCAGATGTCGCGGATCCATTTGACAGCAGCTTCGATACCGTTTTTGTCTTGTGAGGCGACGTCCACAATGCCGAGGTCGCCCACCTCTTCGATATTGATGATGGTGTCGGTTTCTTTTTGGATTTTCTGGATGACCTCGCCACCCTTGCCGATGACTGCACCGATGAAGTCCTTAGGAATCTGGATTTGGACGATGCGGGGCACGAAGGGCTTGTAGTCCTCGCGAGGTTCGGCGATAGTGCTCTGGATGTGGTCGAGAATGTGTAGGCGGCCTTGGCGAGCCTGCTCAAGTGCTTTGGCAAGCACATCGTAGCTCAGTCCGTCGACCTTGATGTCCATCTGGCAGGCGGTGATACCGTCACGGGTACCGCAGACTTTAAAGTCCATGTCGCCAAGATGGTCTTCGTCACCAAGGATATCACTCAGCACAGCCCACTTGTCGCCTTTGCTGATAAGACCCATGGCAATACCGGCAACAGGCTTGCGGATCTTCACACCGGCATCCATCAGTGCCAGGCAACCGGCGCAAACGGTGGCCATTGAGCTCGATCCGTTGGACTCGAGAATGTCGGACACCACACGGATGGTGTAGGGGCAGTCGGCCTCTGAAGGCAGCACCTCTTTGAGGGCGCGCCATGCCAAGTGGCCATGGCCAACCTCGCGACGGCTCAGACCGCGATTGCCCTTTACTTCGCCAGTGGCGAAGCCGGGGAAGTTGTAGTGAAGCAAGAATCGGCGAGTGCCCTCGATGACGGCACCATCGATAATTTGTTCGTCCAATTTGGTACCTAGGGTAACGGTGCTCAACGATTGGGTCTCACCACGGGTGAAAATGGCGCTGCCGTGAGCGGAGGGCAGGTAGTCCACCTCGCTCCAGAGAGGACGAATCTCGTCCAGCTGACGACCGTCCAGACGGGTACGCTCGGCGAGCACCATGTCGCGCATGGCTTCACGCTCGGTGTCGTGATAGTAGCGGTCGATCATAAACTTGATTTCGTCGGTGAGGGTCTCTTCAGTGTAGTTGGCATCAATAAATTCCTGCTTGATGGCCTCGAAACCCTCTTCGCGCTCGTGTTTGTTGGCTATGCCCTGCTTTGAGAAGTCGTAGCATTTCTGGTAGACGGCATCGTGCAGGCGTTGGCGCAGCTCTTCGTCGTTCACCTCATGGCAGTATTCGCGTTTCTCGGTCTTGCCAGCCTCAACGGTCAGCTCGGCAATGGCGCGACACTGTATCTTGATTGCCTCGTGGGCGGCCTTGAGGGCGCCCAGCATCACTTCCTCGCTTACTTCCTTCATCTCGCCTTCCACCATCATAATATTGTCCTCGGTGGCAGCGACGATGAGGTCGAGGTCGGCGTGCTCAATTTCAGGCAGGGGGGTGTTGATGACATATTGTCCATCGAGGTAGGACACACGCACTTCAGAGACGGGCCCATTGAACGGGATGTCGGACACGGCCAAGGCCGAGGCGGCTGCCAAGGCAGCCAACTGGTCGGGCATAGTATCCTTGTCGCCAGAGATAAGGGTTATCTGAACCTGAACTTCGGCATGGAAATTGTCGGGGAAAAGGGGGCGCAGGGCACGGTCGACCAAGCGGGCAATCAAAATTTCATGCTCCGAGGGACGGGCTTCGCGCTTGAAAAAGCCGCCGGGGAAGCGTCCCATTGCGGCATATTTCTCTTGGTAATCAACTGTAAGGGGCATGAAATCGACATTCTCTCCTACCTCTTTCTTCGAGCATACGGTAGCGAGAAGCATCGTGTTGTTCATTCTTACAACGGCTGAGCCGTCGGCCTGCTTGGCAAGTTTGCCTGTTTCGATCTCAATCATGCGGCCGTCGCCAAGATCGAATCGTTTTGTGATAATGTTCATTTTCTTTCTTTATTATTTCTTTGTTTCCGCTACGTGTTGCACCGTGCAACACGCACTGGCATGCATGATTAGCATATGCGCTGCCACAAATGATTTCTTTCTGGGTGTCTTTTTCAAAAAAGCCGCCCCAGAGAACCTAGGGCGGCCAACCATAACCAAATAAATTATGAAAAACTATTACTTTTTTATTTTCTCAAGTTCAGTTTCTTGATAAGAGCACGATAGCGCTCGATGTCGGTGGCCTTCAA
>JAEEGJ010007279.1_pt1 | contig 31959 bp, 26 predicted proteins | sample 8958761 | NCBI WGS metagenome assembly JAEEGJ01 (sample SAMN16246546, study PRJNA631951) | gut metagenome | biome: gut microbiome; feature: rumen; material: RS-attached | host: Bos | place: Iran: Karaj | collected 2018-10
ATATTATCATATTTACAAAAAAAAAAACAGAAAAAATTCTATTTTTTTTCATAAGAATAATATGATTTATTTAAGTCAACATAACCACGGATTCCATCAACTGTTCCATAGTTCGTATATTGCCACATTGAGTACTCTCCATCATAGGTAACAACATCATTATATTGTGCTAACCATATATCATATTCTTTAAAATAATTTAAATCATAATGGTTACTTAAAGCTGTAATATTTCCATATAATACAGCATAATAACCATGTCCTCTAATATAGTCTAAAAATCTTAAAGCATTACGACTAATTCTAGCATCATCTATACCTTCAGCTCTATATTGATTAAAATTTTCAAAGTCATAAGCTATTGGATAAGTAATTTCATAATCCTTAATTAGATTTAAAACAAAACTTGCTTCTTCCATTACTTCTATTTCATTGATAGCTGATGAATAAAAATAGATACCAACTGGAATTCCTACTCTATTAGCTTCTTTTATATTTCTTTCAAATTGACTATCTACATGTAATGTTCCTTCTTCTGCTAAATTTCTAACACCACATCTGATCATAACAAAGTCAATATCATCCTCTTTTACTTTGTCCCAGTCAATTTCTCCTTGCCAAGCTGAAACATCCATTCCTCTAACTTCTTTTTTTACTTTAACAACATCTAAATTATTATAAATATCTCTATCTTTACTTTTTATTTGAACAATTAAATTTTGAATTTCATCAAATTTATTATTTTCTATTTCCATTCTTTGAGAAAAAGAAACTCTAACTAAATTAAGCAAAACTCCAAGCAAAAGACCAGTAAAAATCATTACTGTTGTTTTACGATGATGAATAGCAAATATTTTGAATCTGTCTATTAATCCATAATGCATATTTACCGACCTCTAAAAGATTATAACAAAGAAAAATAAATAATTAAACCATTATTAACTTTTTATAGATGATGTGGTAAAATTATCTAAAGGAAGTGAAAATTATGAAGAAAACAATCTTAACCGGTTTAAGACCAACTGGTAATTTGCATTTAGGTCATTATTTTGGAGCTGGTCAAAACTGGGTTAAATTACAAGATGATTATAATTTTTACCTAGAAATAGCTGACGTTCAAGCTTTAACAGATAATTTCAATAATCCTGATAAAGTAAGAAAAAATGTTAAAGAAATAACAGCTGATTTACTAGCTATTGGCATAGATCCTGAAAAAGTTAATTTATTTATTCAATCACAAATACCAGAAATAGCTGAATTAACCGTTTTTTATTCCAATCTAGTAACAATAGCTCGTTTACATAGAAATCCTACTGTTAAGACAGAAATGGCTCAGAAAAAAGAATTATTTGGTAATGACGGTGAATCTATTACTTATGGATTCCTAGGTTATCCAGTTTCCCAAGCAGCTGATATAACTGCTTTTGATGGTGACTTAGTTCCTGTTGGTGAAGACCAATTACCACTAATAGAACAATGTCGTGAAATAGTTCGTAAGTTTAATGCTATATATGGTGAAACTCTTAAAGAACCAGAACCTTACCTTTCACAAAACAAACGTATCAAAGGTTTAGATGGAAATGATAAGATGGGTAAATCATTAGGAAATGCTATATTCTTAGTAGATGATGATGAAACTATTAAAAATAAAATAATGGGTGCTGTAACCGATCCTGAAAAGATAAAGAAAGACGATCCAGCAAATCCAGATATATGTATGGTTTATTACTATCATAAATTAGTTAATAGTAATGAAAACATTAATACAATTTGTTCTGAGTGCAAAAAAGGTGCTAGAGGTTGTGTTCAATGTAAAAAAGAATTAATCGAAAAGATGCAAGAATTCTTAGCTCCTATTAGAGAAAGAAGAAAAAAATACGAAGAACATCCTGAACTAATAGATGAGATATTAGCTAAAGGAACAGAAAATGCTAAAGCTGTTGCTAAAGAACAAATAGCAAAAGTTAAAAAAGCAATGAAGATAGATTATTAATCTATCTTTTTTCATGAAAAAAGAACCTATTCATCAGGTTCTTCTTCTGTACTAATCATTCCTACTTCTACACCATTAATAGAATCAAATCTTTTAGTAATTTTTTCTGTAGTAATATTAATATCTTTAATATCTTTTGTTATCGTATCAATACTACGTGATAATTTATCCCATCTTTCTCGATACTTAGCAAATTCTTTACTTAACTTATTTAGTTCAATATGAATAACTTTAGCATACTTATCTCTTTCCATATTTTTAAGTATTACTTGAATAATTGTTAAAGTACTCATTAAAGTAGTTGGACTTGTTATCCATACTCTCTTCTCATAAGAATATCTTAATAATTCTGGATGATATGCATTTAATTCAGCAAATATAGCTTCAGCTGGTAAAAACATAATAGCTTCATCACTAGTTTCTCCAGAAATAATATATTTACTACTAATAGCATCTATATGTTTTTTAACATCACTCTTAAATAACTTAGTAGCTACACTTCTCTCCTCTGGTGATAAAGAACTATCCGTCATTCTTTCATAATTTTCTAAAGGGAATTTACTATCTATACAAATTGTTCCTAATGGTTCTGGAGCATATAAAATAGAATCAGCAATAAAACCATTACTCATTGTATGTTGTAATTCATAAATGTTTTTATTATTATCACCAAATACACTAGATAAAATATTATTCAAATTAACTTCACCAAATATACCTCTAGTCTTCTTATCTGTTAAAACACTTTGTAATCCAACTATTTCTGTTGATAAACTATCAATCTTCTTTTGAGCTTCATCAATCTTTGTTAGTCTTTCTAAAATATTATTAAATGTCTTATTTGTTTTTTCAAAGTTTTGATCTATTCTTTCATTAACTTTATTATTAATAACATCTAATTTTTTCTCCAACTTATCATTTACTTTGTCAAAGTCTTCAACCAAGAATTTATTAATATCAAATTTAAAATCACCCAAATCAGAATTAATATTCTTTTCTAACTTACCTAATCTTTCAATTAAATCATTATCATCTTTTCTTTTAAATAAATTTAAAATACCAATTATTATTAAAATAACTAATAAAGCAATAATTATATAATCCATACTAATACTTATCATCAATACCATACTTATCACCTACATATCTACTTACTAAATAACCAGCTAATACTAAAAGAAATACTTTAATTAGTGCATATGGATTAGTAAGACTTTCTAATAAACTTGTTCCAATAAAACTACAGAAAATAACAACACAAACTTTACCTAATAATAAAGAATATAAGAATTTCTTTACTGGTATATGTGATAAACCAGCTCCAACATTAATAAAAAATGAAGGTGCAAAAGGTATAGATATAATCAAAACAATCTGACTAAATTTTAATTTATCTATCGTTTTCATTAATTTATGTTCTTTTTTCTTTTTATAAAACCATTTACTTAAACCATTACGGCATAAATAAAAAGTAATAAAACTACCTAAAACTGTACAACACCATGAAATAGTTCCCCCAATTATAAAACCCAGTGTATGAACATTTATTGTTACAAACACAAAAAGTGGTAAAAAAGCTAGAACTCCTTCTACTATTATTAGTAAAGAACTAATTATTGGAGCCCATGGACCTAATCCTTCTAAAAAAGTATCCAACCACTCATTTATGTTTTGAAAAAACTCAATTATTTCCATAAAACATCACACTTTTATTATAGATTATACCTCTTTAAAAAACAATTGTTCTATTTATAAAGATGTAAATACTTTACTCCATAAAAAAGATGACTATTTCTAGTCATCTCCAAAGAAGTCATCAAAGAATTCATCATCTGATATAACATTGTTATTTTTAATAACAACTTTATCAGGATCAACATTAACATTTGTCTTTTCAGTTTCTATCTTAACAGTTGGTTTAGCTTCTGATACGCTATCAACTTTTACTTCTTTTGAATAAATATTATAATCATTCAATTTCTCTGAAACGTCTTTTAAATCATCTTTCTTGATTCTTGCAATATCATCATAATTATTACTTGGTTCTTCCTTAACATTATCAATTACGTTAGGAATAGAATTATAGATATTGTAATCATTATCATTAGGTCTTACAACTGTTCCACTAGTCAAGTTAGGCTTAATAATTGAAGCATCTTCTACCTTTGGTAAATCATCAAAAACATCATCATTTTCTTCAACTGGACTACTTGTAGCAACTGCAATATTTGCTTTTTCATTACCAATTGAGATTTCTGTTTTATTAACCTCAGGTATAACTTTCTCTTCTTTTTCTGGACTAGCATTGAACACATTATATTCATAATGATTAACAACTGTTTTAGGTTCTTCTTTAACCTTTTCTTCAGTTTCATCCTTAGTATTATATTTTACTGTAACATCAGGAGTAACATCTTTAACAGTTGGTTGTTCAACCGTAATCTTTATATTATCTTCTAACTTAGGTAAATCTGCAGATATTTCAGCATCTTTATCATCGCTAGCTTTCTTCTTTTCTAATTCTCTCTTTTGACGTTCTTCTTCGGCGTCTAATTCAGCAATTTTCTTATCAATGTCTTTCATCATTTGGTCAAGGTCTAAACCTCCACCCATTCCACCAAACATTCCGCCATCAGAAGAAGGTGATGAGAATGGAGAATCTCCACCAAATGAGCCACCATCAAAGCCGCCACCAAATGGACTACCGCCACCAAATGGACTACCACCACCAAATGGACTACCACCAGCAGCATTATCTTTACCATCTATAGAGGTTAACATATTATTACGTTTTTTCTCTTTAACAAATGTTTTTAAATCAAATGTTTCAACAGGTTCTTTTTGACGTACTGGGAACTCCGCTTCAATATGAGGATGTCCCCAATTCATCTTAAAGTTTGGTGTATATTTTGTTTTAAATGGTGCCATACGCCATCTAATAATAATTGCTTCGAATAATTTTAACTTTTGTAAATCTGTAACTGTAACAAGTGGTGTAGATGCAGTTTTATCTTTATCACTAGATTTAACCTCACCACACATTTTACTAATTTCTTCTAGAGCAGATAACTCTGTACTAATTAAGTAAACTAAGTTACCACAGTTACCTTTAATTGTTTCAGCATCTTCATTACCATAAACACTTTTTAATTGTGCAAAGTTCTGAATAATGAATGTAAATCTTATAGCACGAGAACGAGCTGCTGTAACCATTGTAGTAACATCTTTTAAAGGTGGCATATTAGCAAACTCATCAAGAATAAAGTTTGTTCTATAAGGTAATTTACCACCATTAGCTTGAGCAACATCGATTAATGTTTCATAACATTGTTTAATAAAGATTGTTGCTAAACTATGATATGTTGTTTTTTCATCATGAATTACAATAAATACAGCTGTCTTTTCTTTACCAATATTACGCATATCAAAATCACTATATGCTAACATTTCTGATAAATTTTCACGTGATGCAAATAATCTTATCTTTTGTCTAAATACAGATAAAATACCACCTTTTGTTTCTTGAGGAGCATTAATTGTATTAGATGCGAATACATATGGAGAAGAACCTTCCCCTTTCATTGTAAAGTATTCTTTAATATAATTACTTGCTGCAAATTTATCTTCACCAACAGTACTCATTAAGTTAATTGTATTTAAATTAATTTCTTTTTCTTTAGCATCTTCAAATAAACCTAAAGCTAATCCTGAGAAGTAGTCAGCTGCTGATTTCTCCCAGAAAGGATCTCCACTTTTATTATTTGGATCATATAAGATATTTAAAGCAACGTCATCCAATAACTCTGTAGCTTTATCTTGATTACCATTCTTGTAATATTGATAAGGCAAAGTAAGTGGATTCCAAGCATTACCATTTTGTGGATCACGGAAGTTTAATACAACAACGTTATATCCTCTTTCTCTCATGTAATTACTTGCTGCTTTATATAACTCACCTTTAGGGTCGGTAATAATCATACTCTCGCCTTTTTTAATTAATAATTCTACCATTGGTTCAACGATAGTTTGTGATTTACCTGAACCAGTAGAACCTATTACTAAGTTATGATATTCACCATTATCTACCCATAAACGTTTTCCATCATTAACTAAAGGTATACCAGCATATTGAGAATCTGTAGCCAAAGGGTCAACTTCTTCAACACCTTTATCACTTTTCATTTCTCTTTCTTTTGACCATCTAGAATAACCTTTGTCATCTTTATTACTTATTTCAAATCCTATACCACTTTTACGTTCAAAAATATAAGATGAAACACCAGAGAAAATTATAACTAAAAATATTACAAATAAAATTAAAGTAACTGGTAATTGAGTTGAAAGTCCAGGAAATGGGCTTAAACCAGAAAAGTGTCCATAAACACTTAATGTATTAATATTACCAGTAATTATTGCACACAAATACAATAGCATTGCTGCAAAAATGCCAAACATAATTAGGTCTTTACCAGAAATACGAAATTTCATTAATAATTCACCCCAAATCTAAAAATATTATACTATTAAAAGGCCAAAAATAAAAGGAGTTTATCCTTTTATTTTTTTATTTTAGACAAAATAAGTGCTGCGAATAAGAAAACACCAATAGCAATTACTCCAGTCAATATCGGATGTTCATCAAAAAAGCTTTTCTCCTTTTCTGACTTTTTACCATTTTCACCTTCTGGATCTCCTGCTTCACCATCTTCTAAAGTATTATCTAATACCATATATATACCTTTTTTAGTACTACTTGTAAAGTTCCAAGTATATATTCCATCTTTTTCAGAATCAGCATTACTTTCTAATACTTTATAATCTGTTCTTATATTAATATTTACATTTTCTAATTTAGGATATGTATTGAATACCTTTAATCCAGTAATATCAGATGAAATAGTAATTTTTCTCTTTTCTTCAGGAAGTTTACTAGATACCGGTTTAGAATATCCTTTTAATTGAAATGATCTAAAAGCACTTTTTACTGCTGTAGAATTACTATATTGTCCCATTGGGAATTTATAACTGTAAGTTGTCTTATAACCTGTTCCTAAATCTTGTTGATTCATAACATAATAAGTAACTCCACTCTTAGGAATGTCTGGTTCTGTATCAGCTACAATAACATCATAGAAAACAGGAACATTCTTTCTAAAGCCCTCTTTAATTTGTTCTTTAGTATATAAATTATCTTCTAATGTTGTAATTGATACTTTTTCTTCTATTCCTTCATGAGTAATATTTATATCAACATTAGCTGTACAACCACACATAATAAACATAAATCCAATTAATAATATTAATCTCTTTTTCATATACATTTCTCCCTATTTAGTCTTTGCATGAGTAGAATAATAACCTTCCATATCTACTCCCCAATAACCGCTATCAGCATAAGAACGTCTTGTAAATAAAACTCCTCTTGCATTACCACTTGCTTCAGCGCATATATATTGATGGTTTTCTTCATCTATCCCAACAACTAAAACAACGTGATGCTCGCTTTCAAGTAAATCTCCTGGTTGAATTACCGGTTGTGAACTTGATAAAGTTACTCTTCTAACACCTGGTAGATTTTGGAAATTACTTGCTAGATTTACACTAACATTAAATCCGCCATTATTAATTGCCCATGGAACAAAACCTGAACAATCTAAACCACAATAATTGTAATCTTGACCATTAGCATATGTATGGCAATCGGTACTACCCCATCTGGCTTTAGCACCATCAGCAATACCATCACCATGGCCACCACCCCAGAAATAAGGTACCTTAACATCATAATTATTACCAAGTTCAGCAATTAATGTAACAGCTGCAGCAACAACTCCTGCACGTGTTCCAAATCCATTTTTATCAACATTAGAAGATATCTTTTGATTAAATGCTTCTAAACTTGTTCCTTTACTTTGTAAGAATTGATCTAATGGTTCATGAAGTATTTCATCATCATCAGAATTTAATTCATAATTACCATAATCAATATTTCCATATTTTGCTCTACCAGAACCACTAGATGGTTCAATAACAGCAGTATCTATAATTAAAAGTACAAGAATTAACAATAAGATAGCAATTCCTGCTACATAAGGATGAGATACTAGAAAACTAAGCGCTTTTTTACCTAAACTTACTTTTCCGTGTTCAGCTTCTGTAGACTCGGTATTTCCACCACCGTCTAGTTTTCCACCAGAACCACCATCTCCACCTCTATTTAATCCTAATCTTGAGAATGGATTAAGTTTTTGTTTTATATTATTAAATGTATTACTTAAAGGATTTAAACTTCTAGGTCTTGAACCACCATTATCAGAAGCACCATTACTACTAACTGGTCCATTGGCTCTATTTTGATGGTCTAAATTTCTTCTTGCATTAGCAGTAGGATCATTTCTTCCTTGCTGCATATTTCTAGTAGCACCATATCCGTTACCACCAGGTCCTCCTTGAGTATCACTGCCTCTTCTTCCATTATCAACAGCTTCTGGGCCTGCTTCACCAGGTCCTTGATCTCTACCTGGTCCTTGGTTATTACCTAATCCACTATTTGGATTTTCACCAAGATCATCTTTTTTATCTAAGCCACCAGGTCCTCCACCTTCTTCACCTAATCCTTGGTTAGGTTGATTTGGCAAGCCATTATTAGCTCCTGGACCCTCTGCTCCTCCAGGAATTCCTTCAGTTGCTTGTTCTCCAGGTTGACCTAAATTTTCATCATAAGGATCACTTCGTGGTCCAGACCCTACATCTGGTCTACCACCAGCTCCTCCAGGTCCGCCACCTACTTCTGCAGTTTCAGCGCCCCCAGCTCCTCCTGGTGCATTTGCTCCACCAGCACCAACTGGTGCAGCCACTGGACCACCAGCTTGTTGTGGTTCATTAGGGCCAGGTCTTCTACCACTATTAGGGCCTTGATATCCGTTATCAACACCATCTTGGTTATAATCCCTGCTTCGATCACTATAATGTTCACTAGAATGATCTGTAGCATCTCTTTCAGTAGTTATATGTCTATCCGGATTATATCCATTCGAAGTAGGATCTTCTTCTGGTTTAGATTCAGACTCTGATTCAGACTCTGTTTCGTGTTCTGAATCTTTTTCTGGTTCTATAACCGTATCATCAACCTGTTCTTCCTTAGGCTTTTTCTTCATTTCATTTAATTTATCTTCAATGGTATTACTACCTGAAACACTCTCTTCAAGTACTTCTGGATCTTCATCTCTAACACCAACTGTCCATGTTCTTTTATTATCAGCCATAGTATCACCAGTTTCTCTTATATACTATAAAAAGTATATCATAAATTAAACCAAGAAAAAAGCTAGTAAATACTACTAGCCTATAGTCCACCACCTGAACCAAATGAATCAAGTTCTTCTTGAGTACATAATACTCTAATTCTCATACGTCTGCTTCCACAAACGAATAAAGCTTCACCTTGATTATAATATTTGATACTATCAGTTTCACTATCATTTAAATCTATTAACAATCCTAAATCTTCAGCAGCTTGCTTCTTCAAGCCCATTACTAAGTAGTATGAAGCATTATCGAAGATAGCTTTTCCATGTACGATTACATTAGGAGCAGCGAAGTCTGTAGGTTGTTGTGTAATAATAATTGTACCTGTATTATACTTACGAGCACGTCTTTGCATTTGTGCTAAGAATTCAGCACCAAGTTCATTTCTTGTAGATAATAAAACGTGCGCTTCATCAACAGTTAATACTGTTGTTATTTCTCTATCAAGACATTGACTCCAAGCATATTTCAAAATATTAAAGAATAAAGCATTTCTGATATTTTCATCACTATTCATTAAGTCTTTAATATTAAATACAATAAAATTACTATCAATATTTAATGTTGTCTTACCTGTAAAGTAATATCTTAATTCTTTAGTTAATGGTCTAACTTTTAACTCAAGTCTTTCCATTATATCTCTTTCTCTAGTCTTCTCTGGCATTGATAATAATCTACCTTTAATAGTAGCATATACATCATCAAATGTAGGATAATCTTGAGAAGTCAATTGACTAAAGTCTGTATCAAAATCGATTTTATATCTCTTATATGTATCTTGTACAACTTCACTAAACATTGCAAGAACATCTTCTTCAATAGTTGGAGAATAATACTTCATGAATGCTTTTAAAGATTGTAATGATCTTGTTAAAACAGTATATCCTAAACCTTGAGCTAGTTCTTCTTCATCAGCATCAGCTACTATTTCAAGTGGATTAATCATACCATATTCTCCACCTTTACCTAGGTCTAAGAAACTACCATTTAAGGCACGACACATATCTTCAAGTTCACCTTCAGGGTCAACACAAATAACTTTATAACCATTTCTAATATGAGTTCTAATTAATACTTTTGCAGCTGTAGATTTACCACTACCAGAAGTACCTAAAATAATCATATTAGCATTATTTCTATTATGTTCCTTTTTAATCTTATATAAGAATTGATTAAATAGAATAACACCACCAGAGAAATCAATACCAAATAAAGTAGCATCTCCTGGGTCTTTAACACTATCAAATACGAAAGGATACATAGCAGAAATTGTTACAGATGGAATTGGTGTACCAATTCTTCCCTCGATATCTTGTCTTGGGAATATAGGAATAATTGATTTTAGTACCTTTTCTTGTTCAAACATTAAAGGTATAGCTTTCATTCCTAATGCATCTATATAACTAAGAACTTGCATTCTTCTTAATTCTAATTGTTCAGGACTGTCTGCAGTTATCATAACATGCAATTGGAAGTCATAAATTCTTGCTTGCGTAGCAGCTAACATTTGAATAAATTGTTCCAAAGATTCATAATCCTGTCTAATTCTCTCTTGAAGAGTTTGATCTCTTTCAGATTGATATCTTATTTTTAAATCTGCAATTTCTTTATTTAACATGTTTTGTAATACTGAGAATTCAATTGGAATATGTTTAGCAACAATTTTTACACCAGATAAATTAGTTAAATTGGCTAAGAAACCTGGAGCTATACTTTTTGGATAACTGATTACAGTTAAAATAGTTGCATTTTTTCCACTTATTACGAATTCTTTAATATCGAATTTTATACCTTTTGGGGCAATTTCACTTTTTAGATTCATTTTGTTCTCACCGTCCCAAACGTAGTAGTCATTCCACCATTTAAGAAGTTATCTAAAATCATTCTTAAATCAGCATTACTAACTTGTGTAGAATTAATTGAGGCATTTGCTAAACCTGCCATCAAATTATGTATTTTCTTTTGAATAATCTCTAATTTCTTATCTTTAAATAGAATAAAATATTCAGTATCAACAACGTTGTACTCAGCACCCATAAAAGCATTAGCTTTATTAATATCTTGAACTATTAACTTTCTAACAGCACCATCAGTACATTTTTGATACAAAAGTTGTAACTGTGATAGATACACGTTGATATCAACAGGTCTATCTGCAACAACTAACCAGAATTCATAATCAATCATATTATAGAAATTCTGTAAATTAAACAAAACATTTTCCATTTCTCCTTGATCAAGAATAAAGATATTCTTAGGAGCAATTTTAATACCTGTTACATAATAATTGTTATCCAATTGAATCATACCATTCATTATATTCTTAATAGGTACCCAATCTTCAGCATATTTAACAGGACCAGAACTACTACTAGATGAACTAGGAGCACTGGTATTATCTACCTTTTCTATCAACGCCATAGTCTCTACAGCACCAACCTTTCCATTTATATTCTCTTTGATCCATAAAGAATCTAAACATATTATTTAATAATGTCATAACATTATGATAATGAGGTACTGGAGCAACAAGTAATGCTGATAGTAATAATGGTGATATAAGAAGCATTAACACCTTCATATCTTCCGTATGTATTACCATAAGCAAGAAACTTGAAATTCCTAACCCCGTTAAAAATATTGTTAAATCAGCAGGAGTGAAGAAGCCTAAAATCATTTGAGACTTCTTCGAGTTTGCTGGAATAATATAATTCATATCTTAGCACCTCACTATCCTTTATTTCCTTTTTTTCCTTCTTTTTGTTGCATAGCTCTTTGAGCTTTTGGTGCATATTCATGAGCATTAGTGTACTTAGCAGAATCATTACCAAATTTACCCATAGATGCTTGTGCAGTTGTAGCTTTAATACCCTTAGCTTGTGAGAAGAATTCGGCTTCGTTTTTGAAATGTGGAGTAGTATCTGCAGCATTTTCTGCAGGCAATGCAGTATCATAGAAACCAAAAGTATCACCATAAACTGGTTGACCATTTGACCATCCAGTAACATTTCTTCTGTAGTATACTTTTTTCTTCGTACCATTTTGTTCAAATTCGAATTCATTATGACTATTGTAAGAAGAGTCTGCTCTTGCAGTAGCAGCAGAATATTGACCAGCTCTATAGTTATCTTTACCCATAATTCTTTCCATAGTTTCTCTAATTGTCATAGATGGAGAATCTGGATCATCACCAGTTCTTAATACTTCACCTTCATGTGCTTGAACATAAGCTATATGAGAAGCAACGAATGTACTAATCTTATCGGCAACTTTAGAGCCTTCATTTTGTGATTCAGAATGAATCCATGCATCTGCAGCAGCTTCTGATTCTTCTTTCAACTTCTTAACTTTATCGGCTTGTTCTTGTGTTGCATTAGCAAATTGAGCATCAGTTAATTTATATTCGAAGTCAACTTGTGCTTGAACACCAGCAGTTACTTTTGTTCTTATTGGATCAGTAGCAACTTCCATAGCTTGTGTTTGTGATGCAAGCGAAGTTTCTAAAGCTTCACGTTCCGCTTGAAGTGTAGTTAATTGAGATTGAAGTGCAGCTCTACCAGCAGCATCAGATGGATCTAAACTACTAATTTGCGCTTGAGTATTTTCAATAGCTCTTTGTTTAGCAGCTAAATCTGATCTCGTAGTTTGTAAAGCTTGTACACCAGACTCTAAACTTCCAATATAGCCATTATATGTAGCCAATTGTGAAGTAAGAGCTGCTCTTTCACTATCAGATAAAGATGTATCAGTAGAAAGTCTTTCTCGCATGCTAGCAGCACTAGTTTGTAAATATCTAAGCATATCTTCTGAACTAGCAGAACTTAATCTTTGTCTTCTAGCAGCTACTTCGTCTCTAACTGTATCATCATCTAAACCATTACCATATCTAGAAATCTTTCTTTGTTGCTCTTGAACATATTCTCTGTGTTTCTGTGCTGCGAAAGTACCTTCTTCTTCATATGCCATATCTCTTAATTCACCATTATGTTTTTTCAAGGCTGTAGCATAATCCATTTTTTCTCTCTCACGAGCAGTATCATATAATGGTCTACCATGAGCATTAACATCTCTTTCAATTGCGTCAGACACTTGACGTGTAACCCATGTTTTAACTCTAATTTTTTGTTGTGCTTCTATTTCTTTTTCCAATGCTTTGATTGCATCTTCATTACGTAACCAGTCACCTGCTTCATTTTGCTTAGCAAGTTTTTCTAGTATTTTCTTTTGAGCATCATCTAATGTTCTACCAGCATTAGCAGCTGCAATTATTTCATCAAGTTGATTTAATTGATCCTCTCCTTCATGAATAGCATCTAAAGCAGCTTGATGTTCTCTTTGTCTTTCCCCTCTTCTATGTCTAGCTTCATCGGCAGCATGTGCTGAATCAGCAACATTATCTCTCATATTACGCCAGTTATTACTGAAATCTCTTCCATAACCCTCTCCAAATTGATGAGCAAGATTTCTTGTCGTAGCTGACATAGCTCCAGAAAAGGCACGTCCTAACCTATCTCTAAATCTTGGATCTTGGCCATGTCTATTCTTTTCTTCATCGTTATAACCGTGTTGAGCACCTCTAAACATTGAGCCAGCAAGTCCAGCAGCTCCGAAGAAGCCACCTTCTTTAAGTTTCTTACCAAGACTCTTGAAGTCTCCCATTCCTCCACCAATTCCTAAAGATTCAGTAATAATCTTTGGAGCTGATTGAGCAAATATAATTAAACCCATTATTAATAAGGCAAGTGCTAAAGCACGTTCACCCCAGTTTAAGTTTTGATTACCCCATAACTGTTCTGTTGATGAAAACAAATCAGTTAAGTGGCAGATTATATAGACGACTATATAAACAACTGAAATTCTTATGAATACCTCCATAAATGTTTGAATTAAATTAGTAACATAAGAAGTAAAATTCTTTTTAAATTTTGGTAATATTTGCAAGATAATTGGTATTGGCGCAATAATTTGATAATACGCTAATTTTGCTGCACGAACACCCATATCAATAGAGAATGAAACGAATGAATATAAAGCGAAAATACCACATAAAGTAGAAACGCCCCACATATACTCAATCTCTCCATCGTCCTGGTACTTCCCTATGAAGCCCGTATATATACTAAATCCTTTACCGGACGATGACATATTATAAGCATCAGCTAAAGATATCTCATCTCCATTAGTAAGATCTTGAACATTATCAGCAGCTTGTGAAGTTCCAATAGCAACTGCACAACATAAAACAGCTGCTCCTCCTAATAACCAACCAATTGGATTCCATGACATCGCAACCGCTGCAACAGCAAGTCCAGCAGCAACTGCACATCCTGCATATTGTAACGCAGCTTGATCATATAATTCCTGAGCCGTTATCGTTATTTCATCAGCAGTATATCCTTCAGCTGGATGGAAGAATGCAGACCAAATAGATGTAGCTGCAACAGCTCCACCAATTGATTTAACATAACAGTTCGCTTTAGCAGTTTGATTAGATTGATCTTGACAAGGATCATTAGCAGAAGTTCCTATTCCTGCTGTTCCTAATGGAATTTCATTATCATCAAAGTTTCTAAAGAATATCTTTCCAACAACATCGTGTTCAACGAATAAACCTTGAGCTTGATATAAATATTCAAAAATAGTTGGAGCTATTGCAAGTCCAATAACAGCTATAGCAATATTCTTAACAAGACTACTACCTGATAATTCACCCTTGGTCATTTGATCAGGATCCATAATTGCTCTAATAATAGCATATGCTAAAACGAAAAGCATTATAACACCAATAATTGCATATAAATTATTTGCTATTGTTGAATAAGCATCACTTGTTAATAATCTGGCACTAGCTATTGCCATAAATATTTTATAAGCAGAACCTATTAAACCATAGATAATACAATCAAGTAATATTACAACACCAGCAATACCTTTTGTTATTAAATCACCTATTGATAATAAATACATATTTTAGCCTCCTATTTTATTCCGCAAATATCAGAATATCCTAAAAGTTTTAAAAAATATCCTAATACATCAGGTAATATAAATATAGTTAAAGCAAGTAAAACCCTTTTTAAAGCTATTTTAGCATTTTTCTTTAAAGCTTCTTTATCTTGACTAGCAGCAGCCTTAACGAAGTCCATAGTGGTAAAAACCAATACTAAAACAGGTGCTAAATACTTAAACACATTAAATATTTGTTGTAAGAATGTAATAACCTCTGGATCAAGTACTTCTTTACAACCTTTATCCATTATAAGGGGCATTGCATATACAGGTTTTGTCATAAACAAACATGCAATAAAAAACAAATATTTAATATTATATTTCTTAATCATAAACTACACCTCATATCATAAAAATTATAACATAAAAAAAATGATATTAAAAGATAATATCATCTTATTTAAACTATAATTAAACGATTTAAAAATACTATTTACCGCTAATAGCGTCAATACAAGTTTTATAATCTGCGTCGATTGTATTACCAAGTAAATTAAATACAGCTTTAACTAATTCTGGTATGAAGAATATTACTAAACCAGCAATGAATCTCATTAATAATTGTTTTGCAGCTTTTTTGATATCTTCATCTTTACTACCAACAACAGCTTTTCCTAAATCGATCATACCAAAAATAACGATTAATAGAGGAATTACTACTCTAAAAATATTTAATATTTTTCCAACTAAATTTAAAGTATTTCTCATATCAGTACAAAAACTTAATAAATACATTATAAACATCTCCTTCTTTTCTAACATAATTGTATTTTATATCGTACACAATGTCAAGTTTTTTTACACTATTCCTTTACAATTCCAAATAGCCTTGCAGCCCTTGAACTATCAGCTGCTGGTCTATTTTTATCAAATCCTAGTTTATTCAATAATTCGTCAAGTACTCTATGTTTATCCATTTTATCATCCAAAGGTGGAATACAATGGAAAACACTTAGACCTGCCTCATTTTCAAATTCTCTTATATCATTTTGATCTAACAAACTTCTATTTAGAATTACTTTCTTACCTTTAATCTTCTCAATTATATTTCTATCACGTCTAACCATCTTATTTAACATTAATGTAGATGGTTCGATTAAATATAACATTTCAGTACAATTAGCTTCTTCACTACTATTATTAATATCAATTAATATAACATCATAACTATTAACTGGATTATGAATAATAGAATCTAATTCTTTACTACTGCAACTCTTCATTTCTGGATCATTGAAGAATAAGAAATCATTTTTATCTAACTCTATACCTAAAACACGATAATTTTCAGATAATTGCTTTTTCAACATATAGATTAATGTTGTAGCTCCAGCATGATCTGTAAGATCTTTAATGCCAATAACACGTGTTCCACCTAAAGATGGCATTGCAATACTGTTATTAATAAACTGTCTTTCGTTTCCAACATTTTTTCTATTTCCTTGATTTTGTTGTTGTTGAGGCATTGGACCTCCATTAGGTCCTGCTCCTCCACCATTTCCAATTATATGGAATTGGGCAACATCCTTATATGAATTAGGATTATCTACTAAATAAGCAACAGCATCGATATTACGAGTAAAATTATAAATACCCATAGATACCAATTCTGATAAATATTGTGGACTATTTACTGCTGGTGAATCATCTAGTAGTAAAATAATCTTTGACATATCCATTCCGAAGGATAATCGTTGTATTTGTGTAATATCTTGATAATTAACAATTGCTGTAATATCAAGAATCATTTTGTTAAAGAAGAAATTATCAAATTGTGCTATCAAATCATCTACTTGAAATTCTCCTTGAATACTTTTAATTAAATCTATATTCAAATTAGATAACATTGCTGCATACTTATTTGAAACTATAACATTCATTTGTTAATCCTCCTTTTTATTATTTTCTACTTACATAATCATAATTTTCAGAACTTATTTGTACTATATTTCTTGAATCTATATCCGGATTATTACTTGAGTCCTGTAAATCATATACTTCATCAGACATTCCATCAACTTTTACTGATAAGAATGTACTTAATACTGGAAGATCAAATCCATAGAATACTCTTACTTTATAATAAGCACTTGTATAAGTTCCTGTTCTTAACTGAGCATCATATTTAGCAAAACACCAATAGTATTTCTTTTCACTTGTTTGAACTAACTCAGACATTTGAAATAGTTCTAATCCTTTATTCTCAAGGTCCATATCATATACTCCATACCAAGTTCCAGGAACATCAGTATTATCATTATTTCTTGGACATTTACCTTTTGTATTATAGCCCATACCTCTTAAATAATAATTAATAGTTTGAGCCGCTCCTAAATCAATAGTAATTTTTTGACCAGGATTAGTAACAGAATCGCCTTGTTGTCCTAAATTACTAGTTACTCCATGATGCTTCTCTATGATAGATAACATCTCATTTTTCATTTTAAAAGCTTTTGAATAATTAATAGTTGTAGCAATATAAGCTGAGAACATAGCAATAAAAACAATAATCATACCTAACAACCATATATTAGCAATACCTTGTTTCACTATATCACACTCCTAATTTCTACATCCACTAAACTTAGGAAAATCTTTATTTAAATAAATTATAGATGTTTCCCCATCAATTCTTATATTAAAAAATCTATTCAATATAGGCCATTCAATTTTAAAGAAAACCGCAACTTCATAATAAGCTTGGCTAGGATGACCTAATGCGCCGTTTAAAATACCGCTATCTACTAATTCTCCACTATCATTAACTGTTTGAATATCGTATACAATACCATGCATAGCTATACAATAATTAGCTTTAGTAACGTCATCAGTTGGTTCAGAAGAATCAACTTTAAATGGTAACCAACAGTTACTATCAGCAGGGCAACTACCATAAGTACGGTATCCCAAACCATTCAAATAAGTGTTGATAACTCTAACGGTATCAGCATTTACTCCTCTTTTTCTTTCGATTGTCGAAATAATTTCATCTTTTATTTTATAGCATCTCGAATAATTAGTTGTAACACTTACAAACGTTGTAAACAACGCAATGAAAGTTATTGTTAAACCGAATAGCCAAGTACCACCAATAGCTTCCTTCATTCTATCACCTAACCTTTAAATGGGCATTCGTATATGGTTTTAGTCTCGTCAGCTGGTGAATAACAATATGCCATATGGTTTCCATTAACACCAATATCACATACTGCATTAGCACAAGTTGCTCTATCTTCCATACCACTTTTTACCATAGGCCATATAATAAGAAAGAAAAAAGCCGTAAGCACAGCCACGGCCGCTACAACAATTACAGAGCCTGCTAACTCACCTGTAGCTTCTTTCATAATATACCTTCTATTTTAAACTATAAACTAACCAGCATCGTTAGTACCGCTACATCTTTTATTGAATGAACGTCCATTATATATAGCTGTACATGTAAATCCTTGACAAGTAACTATGTTTGCATCTTGTTGGTTACCAGCATTACCTGCATTAGCACCATCACTTGTAGCTTCATAGTTACCATCAGCATCGATATTTGAGCATGCTGTTTGTAACATAATGTTTGCTTGAATGTTAGGCATAATAAATATTGTAAATAATGCAGCGATTGCAGCGATAGCAACAACTGTAATAACTGTCATATTTAATTCTCCTGTAGCTTCTTTCATTTATATATCATCCTTTCCATTTTATAATTATATTATACTATTTAAATTTTATTAATTCAATAATTTTATGATCCAATCATATTCATAACGGCAATTAATAGTAAAATCATAACACCTACACCTGTACAAACAAGCATGTTCATTGTTTTACTTTCCATCTTGTCAAGTCTCTCTTTATAACGAGTCTCTCTAGCCTTTTGTTGTAGATTGGAAATTGTTTTAGAGAAAGTAATCAATTGTTCTTGCTTTCTCTCTTGACGACCTAAACTCAAACGATATAACAAACGCATCATACGCATTGAGTCACGAACCGGATATGTTTGTGCAAACTCCATATATGGAGTAACAGTTGCATCACCGGCATTAATCTTATTAATCATCTCTATTAATCCAGATCTAAATATTTCTGGAGCATCAGGTATTGATTTACCTAAAGCAACTGGAACAGTATAGTGCTGAATTAATATTTCTAAGCCTTTTAAGTAATAAGGCAACATTGAATCTATCTGTTGTAAGTGTCTCTTATAGAAACTCTTTAAGTTACTATAATCCATCTTAAATGCTACATATCCACCTACACAAGATAGAACAATTTTAACTAATGATAAATCAGATAACATTATAAATATTAATAAAACAATAACGATAAGACCATTCTTAATTCTTTTTTGATACAAAACATCTGAATCTAATCCATCACCATATTTTGCTTTAACTAAGAAATCATAATCCTCTTCTTTTAACTTCATAAAGATATCTTGATTATCTTGTATAAATTTATTTGGTTTAATATAACCATTTATTGTTAATACAACAAACGAAATAATACCAATTGCTAATATCTCAAAATACATAACTACTCAACCCCCACGTCTTCATTGTAGAATTTTTCGCCAGTAAGCAAGAAATAACAGTCAATAATAATTATGGCATGCAAGATCAGTTTTACATATATCTTTTCCAACATCTTTAAGTACTCGTTTCTACCGAATAATAATTGCATAACCATTACCAGTAAGAATAAAGCACCACCGAATGTTAAGAACTTTGTATGGAATACTTGTCTATCCATTCTATCTTTATAAACACCTTCAACTAAGGCATCGATATCCATTGACATAAGCTCTAAAGCTTCACCTGAATCTCTCGCACCTTCCTTAGTAATCTGTAAGAATAATTGGTGCATATTTTTAACCATATAATAAGGATATGCGTGATTGAAAAATTCAATAGATTCATCAATAGTACCATTTTCATAAGACATTTGAATCATTCTCTTAACATCTCTTAAAACTGGATCTTGTAAGATACCTGAATCTCTAACACCTTCTAATGATTTAACAAAAGATTGTGTTGTATTAAATTCCATAATTACGTTTGTTGTATAAACTTGAATCTGTTCAAATAAATATTCACTATATAATCTATTTGTTCTTAAGTAAGATAAGTAAGGAACAAAGGCAATAGCTATTGCTGTATATATAGCAGTTATCAAAATACTATAAAAATATAAGAAACTAACTATTGCAGCAAAACCACCAAGCAAAACAACTTGTACTAAGTATTGTCTAGGTGTATATTCATAACCTAATTCTTTTGTCTTTTCCTTAACTTCTCTATAACTATAAGGTGCATAAGTATTGTAAACATTAGCAACAGTATCAGCAAAGAATTTATAAACATTATCACCTGTATTATATCTATAAGCTAATACAAATATTGCAATAACTATCCATAATATCAATTCCATATAATCACCTTACTTTCATAAAACGTCCGTCGCTGTTGCCGGAGTAGCACTACCAGCTGGTTGAGGTGCAGCAGGTGCAGCAGTAGCCTGTACCTGTACTTGCGGAGCCGCCACAACCGGTTTTACAACCTGTGGTGCTGGTGGAACAGCTGTCGTTTGTTGTGCTACTGGAGTTCCTTGTGTTGGTTGAGCAACCGTTGTAGTTACTGGCTTAACAACAGGAGCTTGTGGAGCTGGAGGAGCCGGAGCTTGCGCCGCCGGAGTAACAGCACTTGCAGCAACTGGTGCTGGTGCTGGTGCTGCTGGAGCTGGTGCTGCAGGTTGTGCTACTGTTTGAGTAGTTGCACTAGGTGCCGCAGGAGCTGGAGCAGTTGTTTGTGGAGCTGGTGCTGCAGGAGCTGCTGGAGCTTGTTCTGCAGGTTTGGCTTCACCACCTTCATTTCCTACCGTAGCATTTTCATTTAACATCTTATCTAAAGCTTCAGAAGAAGTCTTTTTATTTGCATAATTATCACTAGATCCATCTCTTAAATTTGATAAATCTTCTTTATAATCAGCGTCTCCTAAACCAAAGATATCATCAGTATCAAAGTAAACATTACCTATTCCTAAATAATCAATTAATTTCTTAGTAGGATTATGTAATGTTACCCTACCATCTAATGTCTTAGAATATAATTCATTTGACCTTGGTTTATTATCTTGGTCAACGTAGAATTCACATACTTCCATGATCTCACGTTGGAATCTTCCTAAAGCCTTTGAGAAATAACCTTTAACATATATTCCAATCTGAATATATCTATGAATTGAAGACAAGTATTGTTCAATATCCTGACTACCTTCCAACAAAGCGTACATACGCATTGGAATACTAGCTGCCTTATCGGCGTGGATTGTTGAAATAATGTGGTGACCTGAAGAAATAGAGTTACGAACTGCCATAACAGCTTCAGCAGAACGAACCTCGGCAAGTAGAATCCAAATTGGGTTCTGACGCATGCAGGCAACCAATGCTTCTGTATATGAAGCAATATTATTTGTCTTCATAGCAACAATATCACGATGAGGGAAAATCTTATCTAAGTGAAGCTCTAATGTATCCTCAATAGATATGATTTTCTCATCTTCTTTAGTGTTACTAGCTAAATATTTAACTAGCTCAGTTTTACCTGAACCAGTTTCACCGGCAATCATAATATTACAATGACCCCAAACGCATTTGATCAAGAAATCATGCATTTGTTCTGTAACATATTGCTCAGTTATTAATTTATCTTTGTTTAAACGTATTTTTGCTGGTGTTTTACGTATCAAGCAAGCAATTCCGTTAGTTGCAATGGAATCATGTACGAAGTTCATACGTAACTCAGCACTTTCGGAGTCTAGGAATGGATGAGCCATATTAAAAGTTCTACCCATAACATTCGCACATTGGAAAGCCAGTTTTTCCATAAATGGATTATTTATATCTGGTCTTTCAACTTGAAAAACTCCTCTGGACAATGTTTTTAACCAGACTTGACCGCCATTACTATATGAAATATCGGTTACGTCATCGTCTTCTAAGAATTCGGACAACGGACCGAAGTCCATCTGGGAGAAAACATTCTTCTCATCCATACAAACACCTTCTTTATTCTTTTGAACTACAAACGAATTAACATTGAGTTAAATCAATACATTCATTTTGAATTGAGTGAGTCTTATTTAAAATCATTGATTTTAATTCATCACTTTGTAACTTAGTAGCAGCTGCATTTGCAGTATAAGCATTATTTCTAGGTACTGGTTCAATCTTAACACCTAATATTTGTGCTTTCTTTAACAATAAGAACAATTCTTCAGGAACAGCAAATAATAACATTGCTGAATCTGTTGGATTATCTTTATCGGCAAATACGTTACCACCTTTTTTATCTCTAACTGCTAATACACGAATACTTGAAATCAAACGACCATAAACAACTAAGTTATCGTCATCTACAGTATTCATATATAAGTCAATAGCATCGTTAGGGAAAATTGAATTACCATATGTTGATAATGCTGTAACATTCAACACGAAAATGGTATCTCCATCAGGAATGTTAGAGAAAATAGAATCAGGCATCTCTTCCTCTGTAATCATATTCTCTGCAAAGAAGAAACCATTTGCTGGTATTTTTGAATCGTATGAAACTAATTTATTAACTATTTGAGCTTTATTTGTTACTAAATTAGTCATATTCTTAATCATTGATTTAGGAACATCTCTGTAACTAATAACACTTTCAGTTATCTTTGTACCAGATATCAACGTTTGTGTAGCATAAGGTATTTGTGTTGGTTGAACTGAGTTCTTAACACGCCAAGTATAACCAAAGTATAGTACAACAATTCCTAATAATACACCTAATATTGTAATAGTATTCTTATTACTTAAAAATTTCTTAAAAGGCGCTAATAAATTTCCCATTTTATTCCTTCTTTCCTAATCACCTGTTGGATAATATTCGCAAGGTGGACATTTCTCACCTTCACATATTCCCATACTGTTTATATCTTCTATTTTGCCAGGGTTAAATTCGATTATTAAGTCAATGCTATTAACAACATCTAAGTCAGTAACAGCATTTTCTTTTCCTGTACTAGTCTCAGTATCACGACCTACTATAAATCCAGCTGTCTTAGTAGCAACTTTAACGCTGACTTTTGGTGGTGACTCATACAAATCGTAGAAACTAATATCATAACTATCTGTTACAGATACCGTTTCAGCAAATCTTCGAAGGAAGTTTTCTACGAAAACCTCCTTCAAGATTCTAATTTGTCTTGTTTGAGTATAGTATGAATAATCAATCGAATCATACATAGCACTATTTGCAACTTCTTTTAATTGGTAGTAATCTTGTGTATTTGTTGTCGTAGCATCATTTGTTAACATCATAACTACTACGATGAAAATACCTAAAATTATTAACCAATAGCCCCAATAGGATTCCTTCATATAATTTCACTCCTTTCCTACTTAAATGATAATCTGAAGTAACGTCCACTATCTTTATCGAACTGAACGTAGTCAACCCAACGACATGTTTGTTGCTTGTCATCCATTTCTTCAGCAGTGAATCCTTCACGTACATAACATTCTTCACTCATTGTTAATGGTGCATCACCATACAATGAACTCTTAACGGTTATTCCAGTACCATTATTTGGTATGAAATCATTTAAGAAATTACTTGAATAATGTTGGAAACTAATTAATCTATTTTCACGATAGTCTTCCTCATCATTCGTCTTTGGTACATCCCATTTACATCCGGAAAGTGATGAATCAGAACATTCAGAATAATCATCCGGATCATATGGCGTTATAGAATATCTAGAAACACTAGTTAAGTTATTATGATTAATTTCATAACCATGTGTATCATTGTATTCTCTAATTAATGCCATTCCACTAGGAGTAATAGAATATGAATACTCAGGAGTTTCTGAATAAATATTATCTCCTTGACCAGCTGAATCAATTTCTCTTAATAATTCAGCACCTTTATTTGTTGAGAAGTCATTGCCATCATACATGAACAATGAATTATCACTCCAGTTGTTACCTAAATCTCTATCTGAATCAGATTTCATATCAGAAAGTGAAACAGTAGATGTATTAAATGCTAAAGTAGATTTAACATTGTCAGGATCATAATCTTTTGAACTTGGAACATATGGAGTATATGTTTCAGCCCATTCATCAGGATCCGCTATACCTGTACTATCATGAACATGTGAATTGATTGGATTACCACAACATAAACAAATCTCTTCAAATACTTCATAGAAGCATGTTCTGTTATTTGTTGATATTAATGATTGGTCAGAACCCATAATTCTACCAGTTGCTCCAGCAGAATATGAACCAATATCAGCAAATGTATAAGTATATTGATATAAGTTTCTAGCAGTAGTCATCTTAATTGGGAATACATTGTAATCACCTAAGATTGACCATTTAGCTCTTTCTTCTTCTGTTATTAGATATGTAATTCCATTTGGTCTTAATGCAGCATTCTTTAATGCTTCAGTTAAGTTATCACCGTGTTCTTTAACATCGGAATCATTTATATACCAATAACCTTTATTCTTATAGAAACTACTATTTTCTATTGATCCTTTAATATAGTTAGCTTGAACATAATTAACTCTTGTGATGAAACATAATCCAGTAGTCCAGAATGGTGACTTATCACGAATTACAGATGTTCTTAAGCCTCCACCCTTCAAGCTATCGACTACAGTTGTTGCTGTTCCAATAACGTCACCTTTAACACACAATATTGTACGTTTATCAACAGATCCGTTATCTTCAGTTAAATAATCACCAAAGTCACAGTCACCGTCAGGACAACGCAACTCTGTAACTTCTGCTCCACCATTTGATGTTGCACCATAACTGATAGCAGCATCAGTATTAGGAGCCCAACCTAATTGATGTTGAATAGTACCATGATGGTTCATATCGTAATAGAACATCTCTAAGTAGTTACGAGCTAAATCAACATCTTTTATAACTGGTTCATCTGAACCATTACCATAAGCTTTAATCTTTATTGCAACTTTCTTATTTGTTGCATTGTTATAACAATTATCATCACCAGTATTATTTCTAGTCATATCAGAACATCCTTCACCAAAGAATGATGAATTATATCTCTTATATCTTTCCATAATATTGTCATCTAATAATATTGTCATATATTCAGTCTCTGAATAAGTATATGAAATTGATGGACTGAAGTTTGAAACAATTCTTGTAAATTGTTTAGTTGTTCCCATGAACTTACCTGTAGATAATTGGTTGTTTGCCATACCATTTTCTTGACTATCTGCAGTATTGTATAGTTCGAAGTGTTGACATGCGAACATGTCTTCACCATAATCTACGATTGTATTATTTGCACCTTGCATTGTTCCGGCTAATCCTTGCATTACGCCTTCAGCACCAGAATTATTTAATACAAGTTCTCTGAACCACTTACCAGTTGCGTTGTCGCAATGTGCACCACCTGTACCATCACAAGATCTCTTTAACGTGCTATCAAAACTTGTTGGAGGGGTGATACCATTATTTACTGTATTACATTTTTCGAACTTAGCGCCATCACATACTTCATCAGTACTATTATCATCTACATATTCATTTGATGGAGGTAATTGAACACTTACACCAGCACCTAAATCAGCACCAGCACCAGCCATCTGTTTACATGAAGATTTAGTACCTAATCTTCCATCTCTTTGGCTACTTCTATCACCCTTATAGTTCTTAGAATTTGATTGACCTTCATCATCAGCTAGGAATGCACGGGCTGAATCAACATCTCTATATGCATAACCTAAACCAAGCTCTCCACTTAATTCGTCGAACTTACCAGATTCTACAACATTTACATTTGTATAAGCTGTAGGATCACTTGAAACATTTCCAGAAGCATTTGGTAAGCCATCGCTTGTATCTAATTTCATCTTACAGTATTCACCAGCAGCAGTATCAACTGATCCACCACCAGCTGTAGGACATTTATCTTTATCATTAAATCCGTTTGAAGTTCCTAATGAATAAGTAACACAGAATCCCCAAGCGTCACATTGATTATATTTTAATGCATCATAAGTATAAGAACATGTAGATCCACTTAATGAACCACTATGACTTGTTCCTCTTACGTCTTCCCAACTATCACAAGAATATGTTGGATCTTCACCTTCAACTTCTGAAGGAGTTTCATCAGCAGATGCTTTGTGTGTACATGAAGTACCACTCATTACATCATTTTCATCAGCACAATAATATACGACATGAGATTGAGTACAATATTTATGAGTAGCATCTAAACCAACTGCATTCTCTTCTTCAAATTGTTGAGAACCATCTGGTCTACCACCAGCCAAGTCTGAATAAACGTGGCTTATTAATGAATAATCATTATATGCATTAACTAAAATATCTGATTGTTCAGCAATATCTCTAGTGAATCCTTCGAATCCTCCAAGGCCACCTTCAACTTCGTATGAACCATAATTGATAAATGTTGTATAACATGTTCTCTTTCCGCCGATGAACATATCATTTTTATTTACTGCAAAGTAACTACCAGCAGCTATAGCATTCTTACCAACATAATTACCAAATGAATCCATTGATAATTGCCAGTCTTCACTACAGCTTACACGACAATAACGATTATGTTTATATGTATCAACCATTATTGAGTTACCTGAGTCATCATATTTTTGAGTATATGTTTCATATTTTTCAACTAGGCCTTTGAAAGCATCAGTATAAACTGTACAAGCTTTATTACCACCTAGTTTATATGTACCATCACTATTTCTACCTTCATGAACATCATAGAAGTCTGCTGAACCAGTATACTCTGGTCTGTAATCACAGACAGCAGGCATTGTTGTTGTAGTACATGTACTAGAACAAACATTTTCTATCAAATAACTATATTTTTGTTCATCAGTAAGTAAGTTACAACATCCAGAAGCTTTAAATAATGAAGCATTGAACGCATTTGTTGTAACAAACGCACCATTATCACCAACTTGAGTACAACTCTCATCCATACAATTATCTGGATTTAATTGAGGTATCTTATTACATGCACTTGATTGAACAGATGGTGAGAAGTAAATATATAAAGTTACATCTTCAGGGTTAAACGCAATTAATCTTTGTGTTGAACCAGACGCAGCTGTTCCCGAAGGCTCTGCAATAAATGCATCACTTATTGAAGTATCTTGAGTTTGATATGTTAGTTTGAAACTAATCTTCTTAGATTCTTGTCTAGCACTAACTGCACTATCACTAACTGATTGATTTGATGAAGAAGGAATTTCTAACTTCGTAGCATCTATCTTCAACTTAACAACATAGTTATAAACTGTTCTATTATATTCATTACTTAAACCATCATTGATTTCCCATTTTTCAACAGTACCAACGATACCAGTTTCACTAAATCCTTCTAGTGAAGCAGTAATACCAGTTCCTGCACCAGGAATAGTCATTGTACCAGTATAAGTAATTGTAATATTGTTTCCATCAATATCATATTTAACATCATCAATTGTTCTTGAGAAAGTACCACCTTCTGCAAGTTTTTCAGTTTGATAATGTTTTAATACATCAGCAACAATATTTAATACACCTGGTTTTAATTTAGAATCACTTAAAGCCTCATCAACTTTACTTGCATCTATCTTACCGTCTTTATCAGTAATATTTTTAATCTTACCAGCTAAAGCTTCATAATATGCATATGCATCAGCATGAAGTTGGTCATTAATATTAAATGATCCAGATAATGACATATTATCTAATATAGCAACTAAACGGATTACTACGTTAGCAGCTTGTACAGCTTCAACTTCTCTATTCTTAATACGTTTAAATACACCATTTGTCGCTAAGTAATTTAACATTTTACCAAAATCAGAATTCATCATAATATCTTCTGTTCTAGCAAATGTTGTTCCATATTCTGGACTTGTACGACCAGCATCTAAACATAATGCATAATATTCTTGACCATCAATACATGTAGATTGTAAATAATATACATTTATAGGTCCTGAACTCTCATCTGTAGTAGCATATCTGTCATCACCAGTTAATGCTTCAGTAAATGAGAAGTTATTACATGAATCAGTTTGATATCCATTTAATGTAGTATAGTCATTGTATGTTGTAACAATATTTGGTACTAAGTCAACTACGAATGGATTATCAGATCCTTCTGATTGACCATATCTACTTAATACTGTTATATAGAATGTCTTTTGATATTCGTTTTCACCATATACAACAACTTCTATAGGTTTATCAGTTTCAGTTTTTGCTACACCTTGTAAGATACAATCGTGTGAGTTTTCATTACTTACTACTTTAACTTTACTTTCATCAGCTGATTTACAACTAATTACTTTAGCTCCAGTAGGTTTTAAAACACTATTTTCATTAACATAAATTGTTTTACCATAATCTCTTACAGTTGTAGTTCTTTCATATACAGCAACGTATGAAGAACCATCAGCTTCTACAGCAGTTCCTGCTGCATAGATAGTACTATCACCACTGCTCTTTCTCCAACCTTTAAATTCTTTATCTTTATTATACATTCCTGTAAATTCAGCATTTGGTAATGTTACCTTACCGTTCTCACCTTTTTTAAAGTAAGCACCGTTAACACCTTTAGTCCATCCATCTCCGAATGCAACTGTTGCACCGTTTGGATAAACCGCAATACCATTCGCAAATCTATAACAAGCAAAATAATAACGAGTTGGTTCTACATCAAATGATCCTCTTTGTGGATTCTTACTTACGCAGTAATTTGATGTTTGATAATAATCTTCAGATTGAGAAGTTACTTTAACCCATCCAACGAATTCTAGTAATGGATTAATTTCACTCTTAGCTTTACAATCTGGGAACGGAATATTTTTTAATCCTTTAGATTTATAAACTCCATCAGAATATTCCCAATAATTAGTGTCGAACTCACATGTTCCATATTCACCAGGAACTGCACGAGCACCAGCACTCTTATAAATAATAATTGTTAATTTAGTTTTAATTTCTGTGTCATAACCAACAGGTTTATAAACAACTTGACCTGTTAATTCAACATCTTCAGGTAATTGAGCATTATCAGAAATTTTTAAAATACATGTTGAAGAACCAACGCTACAATTAATATCTAAGTATTCGTTACCTTTATCTAGATTGAAACTAACAACTTTTTCAATCATCAACTCTTGACCTAAGTTAGTAGTAGCAGATGATTCATCATAGTTATCTAAAGTAACAACATATTCGCTTTCCATATCAGCCAAGCTATATTTGAAAACGAATGGCAATTCATTTGTTACATCAAAATCTGTATAAGTACAATTTACTTTAAATTCTCCACTTGATGTTGGTATATTAGCAAATGTAACTTCATATCCATCTGTTGTTTTCTTTAATACAAATACTTTATTATTTGGATCTGCCGCACTACAAGATAGATTCTTATATTTTTCAAAAGTAGCTATCTTAACTGTTTGCTTATATTTAATAGGGAACAGTGTTGGCGTAGCTTCATTAGCTAAAGCAATTGATATAAACGACAAAAAACATACAAAGATAAAGATTGTATATTTTTTAATATTAGCTATATTCATTACTCTTCACTCTTCTTTCTCTTAATAATATATATAGTGGCAAGTACTCCAATAACTACTATAATACCTACTATCAAGTATTTATATCTTGATATAGCTGTAGCAGTTTTACTTACTGGAGTATTGTTATCTTTAATATCAGGATCTTCTCCTTCGTAAGCTTCAAGATTTTTTCTATAGCTATCTATATTAGTATAAAAAGTTGAGCTATCAATATCGAAAGTAACATATTCCTTACATAAATAATAATCAGGAATACCATTACATGCACTTGATTGAGAATAAGTATTAAACATTGGAACAGTCAACCTAATTGTTCTAATCAAATCGCCATAACAGTTGTTGTAATCAGAATATACTGAAACCGTATAAGTAACCATATCCTTAACAGCTAACTGATTAATAGTAATTGATTTATCTGGACCAATATCCCTATAATCAAATCTCATATGTCCATTAGATACGTTACGTCCAGAATATTCAACATTAACATACATGTTACTAGTTACGTTATATAACTTTATTTGAACATATCGGTTATAACCAGATAGTTCTTGTCCAAAAGAATCTTTATATTTTTCTTCGACAACTACCGGCGCAAACGTTACCCTTATATTTGACGCTTGCGTTTTTACAAAGCTCTTATCTACTGCTTTGCATGTGCCATCATCCTGTTCTGCTAAAACACCCATTGGTAAAGCAAATAATGACACTAAAAAAATAATCAAAAATAACATTTTTTTCTTCATAATGCACCAACCTTATTTTCTATATATAATTTTACCATTAACATTGCAAAATAACAATAATAAATTGAAGTTAAAATCTTATTATGATATATTAATGATGGTGATTTAAATGAAAAATAATATTATAAAATGGGGAGTTGTAGCAATAGCTGTTTTGGCAATTATTGGAGTAATTTCTTCTGGCTTTATTTTAAGAGCTAAACAAAAAGAATTAGATAAACATCTAATAGAATTAAACATGAGTGAATTAAAGGAAAAAATCGAAAATAAAGATACTTTTATCCTAGTAATAACTCAAACAACATGTAGTCATTGTGCTGAATATAAGCCTACTCTAAAGAAAGTATTATACAAGTACGATATCGTTGGTTACTTTATCGAAGAAGATAAGTTATCTAAACAAGAACTTGGAGAATTAAAAGAAATAGCTAATACTTCAGGAACACCTCAAACTATTTTTATTAAAGATGGTGCTGAAGAATCAACTTCAACTAGACTTTCAGGAAATCAACAAGAAAGTCAAATAGTATCAAGATTAAAGGCTATGGGATATATTAAAGAATAACAAGGTGATCTATTTGAAAAGTATTAATTTCAAAGAATTAATTAAAGGTATTATTGTTATAGGAGCTTACTTTGTTTTACCGTATATCCTTGTAATACCTTTAATTTTTTTAACATTTAAAATAAGGTTAATTCCAAATGAAATATCTACTTTAATATTGTATTTAGCATTAGCAACAATATTCGTAGTATATTATCGCAAAGACTTACTAGCTAACTTAAAAGGGTTTAAAAAAGAATATAAATTCATTTTAAAAACTAGTTTAAAATACTGGGGATTAGGTTTCTTAGCAATGTATGTATCATCATTACTAATCCAATTACTTCATCTTCCGGAAGTTGCTAATCAAGAAGAAAATATTCAATTACTAAAGCAATACCCGATTGTTGAATTTATATTAGCTGGCTTCTTCGCTCCTTTAATTGAAGAACTAGTATTTAGAAGAAGCTTGGTAAAAGCTACAACCAATAAACATCTATATGCTTTTACAACTGGAATTATCTTTGCTTTGATACATATAACAACTTCCCTTTCTGAAGGGCCATTAATGCTTTTATATGTTATACCTTATGCTTCATTAGGTATTGCTTTTGGTTATGCATATTACAAAACAAAGAATATATATGGAACAATGATTGTTCATTCATTACATAATTTAATAACCTTAACATTAATGTTTATACTAATAAAAG
>JAEEGJ010007280.1_pt1 | contig 31955 bp, 37 predicted proteins | sample 8958761 | NCBI WGS metagenome assembly JAEEGJ01 (sample SAMN16246546, study PRJNA631951) | gut metagenome | biome: gut microbiome; feature: rumen; material: RS-attached | host: Bos | place: Iran: Karaj | collected 2018-10
ATGGTGTTAAGATGATTCCGATATATCATAAGATCTCGCGTGCGATCTGATCTCGTCATCTCGGGCTTGACTCGGAATCTTATTCCACCAAACAGGCGCAAGGTCATCGGCCTTCTGGCCCCCTCCAGCGGCGGTCACTTTGCGCCTACCCCTGATTTCGGCCGTTGCCGCAATGCAACCAACCCTACAGCGCCGCTGGAGACCGATGCCATTGCGCCTCTTCGACGGAAATAGTAAAACTTCAGCGGGGGCAACACAATTATTTGGTTTTCTGTCGGGAAACTGCCAACTTTGTTGGGAACGATTTCATCTGCGGTCATCGCGAAAGGTGGCGGGAGCATGAGGCGTGAGAGAAGACGATGAACCAAAAACAATTTTACCACATTTGCGCCAAGGGCGCCGACGCCCGCAACTTCATCCTGAGCACGGGCGACTACTATGCCGCATTCAACCTGATTGGCGTATGCGCCGCCAATTCCCTGGCTATCGTCGTTTCTTTTTCCATTGAAGACAGCCATCCCCACATCCTACTTTGGGGAACTTACGAAGATTGCCTGGCGTTCATGTTGTTGTTTGAAAATCTGTACCGGCATCATGCGGCAGCCACCCGGATCGGAGATACCGAACTGTACCTTCACTGCGAACTCTACCCCATCGGTGATGACGAAGACTACCTTCGCAACGTAGCTGTCTACACCGTCATCCAGCCGACGAAAGATGGCAAGCGTGTTATGTATTACGATTATCTCTGGGGAACCGGTTCTATGTATTTCCGAGATCGGTTCCATATGCCGATCTGGCTCTTGGACGATGCCGGCGTAATCCACAAACCGGAGCGTTTCGGTGGCCAAGATGCAGCCGCAAAACGGACCCTTTTGCATTCACGCAAGCTGACCATTCCCGACAACTGGCTGGTCTGCAACGGTTTCATCCTGCCGGTTAACTACATAGATATTCCCCGATTCGAAAATATCTACCAAACGCACAACCGCTTCCGCGTATGGACGTCGAGCCCCAAAAAACGGGAAGAAGAGATGAATCTGCGAATGGCTGAATATCGGGGTGTTACTTTTGAGGATCTCGAGGCCCGGAAAATCTGTGGCGATATCTGCAAGCAGCTGTACGGCACGCGCGACCCACGCCGACTCAGCGGTACCCAGCGAATCGCCGTGGCCCAGCAACTCCGCCATCAATTCAGGCTCACCTTCCGGCAACTCTCAACCCTTGTCCGTCTCCCCGAGACGGAAATCCGGGCCCACGTCCGGTAAATAGTCTTTCAGGTTATCCATGACAGCCAGGCCACCCTGGACTGTATTTCCTTCACTTTTAGCCAATTAGGCGCAAGCAGACCCGCGCTACAACGCCTTCTGACGGCAGTCTCTTTGCGCCTACCACCGATTTCGGCCCCAGGCGCAAAACCATCGGCCCCACAACGCGTGTGAGGCCGTTCGTGTTGCGCCTGGCTGACGGAAACTACTAAAAAATTAGGAGATGTAAGAAAGCTACCGTATCTTTACGGTCGATATGAAGAAACTAACCGCCAAAGAAGAAGAAATCATGCGCGTTTTCTGGGCGCATGGCGACCTGTTCATCCAGGACCTCCTGAAATTTTATCCTGATCCGAAACCCCATCACAACACGCTGGCAACTCAGCTGGGTTTTCTCGAAGACAAAGGCTATGTCGTCCGGGAGAAGTTCGCGAACGCCTATCGCTACCATGCGGTTGTGCCGGAAAGCACCTTTGCCGGTCAGGCCGTCGACCAGCTCGTCGAGAAGTTCTATGACAGTTCTTATTCCCGGATGGTCTCCCGCTTCGTCAAGGAAGAAAAGATCGATCTGGCGGAACTCAAGGCGCTGATCGCCGAAATCGAAAGCGAAGCATGATGGCCGGATTCCTCTCATATCTACTCCGGAGCGCGCTCTATCTGACCGTCTTCTACACCTTCTTCCTGCTGGTGTTGCGGCGCAGCAGCGCGTTTCGTTTCAACCGCATCACCTTGCTCGCAGGTTCCGTCGTCTGCCTGCTCCTGCCGCTGCTTCATGTGACAGTGTCCGGTCCTACGCTCTATTCGGAGATTGCAGAGCGAATGTCGGCAGGGCCTGACTTGTCAGCAGAGGGTGCTGGAGTCATGACTGTTGAAGGTTCTGTTTCGTCGTTTCCCTGGCCTCACGTCCTGCTCCTGATCTATGTCGCCGGAGCAGTAACCGTACTTGTCGTAGAGGCGAGGTCCTATCTGCAAATGATCAAACTGCTCCGCCGAACACCTTATATATTTTACGATGATTGCCGGCTCTATCTGCTGGACCACGACATCCCGTCGTTCAGCTGGATGCACAACATCCTGATGAGCCGCAGCGATTATGAAAACCTGCCAGCCATATTGGCGCACGAACAGGCACACGTGCGCTGCGGGCACTCCTGGGACTTGCTCTTTTTCGGCGTACTGAGCATCCTTCAATGGTTCAACCCGCTGGTCTGGATCTGCCAGGGCGAACTTAAGTTGCTGCACGAATATGAAGCCGACGATGCCGTGCTGAAACAGGGAATCGACGGCGTGCAGTATCAAAAGCTCCTGATCCGCAAAGCCATCGGCGAGACACTATTCCTGCAGGCAAACGGCTTCAACCATGCGCAATTGAAACTTCGTATCCGGCAGATGCGCCGGCCAGCCACACCGGCCTGGCGCCGCGCCCTTCTTCTGCTGGTGCTTCCGCTACTGGGCGGCACCACCTTGCTGCTTGCCGACAGAAGCCGTCCTTTGGTTATTGTCGACGGCGTGCAATTCCAACAATGGATGTATCATGAAATCCAATATCCGAAGGAATGCCGCGACCTCGGCCTGGATGGCCGGATCATCCTGGATTTCCAAATAGATGAAAACGGCGTATTGCAGAATCCCAAACTGCTGGGAACGACTCATCCGACACTTGAAGCGGAAATCCTCCGGGCTGCCCGCAAATCACCGCACTGGATTCCCAAGGAGGAGGGCGGCCGGATAGTACCCCTTACCTGTTTGTGTTACATCGATCTCAACCCCGAACGATATGCGAAATAATCATTCCTTACCACGTACTCTCTGCCTGTTTGCTCTGCTGGCGTTTCTTTGTCAGGTGCTTCCGGCCGAAGCGCAGAACCTCCGCTGTACCTATACGCACCAGAAAAAAGACGATCCTGAAAAAGGATACAAAACCTATAAGGATATGCTCCTGGATGTCTGCGATGGGCGCTCGCTGTTTTATAACGAGCGGGATTTCGTGTACGATTCCCTGTTCTCGATCTCTTTTGACAAGAACGGAAGCATGCTGAAAAATGAGGCGGCCGAGCAGCTGACCCGAACGAGAAGCGCCCTCCACTGGATGACGGAAATGGATTATCCTGATGGAACTTTCACGCAGTATTACAAATTTCTCCAGACTGTCATCGGGAACGGCACGTTGGAAATGCCTGCCTGGCAACTGATGGACGAATTCAAGGAAATATCCGGCTATGCCTGCCGGAAAGCAACGGCGCACTATCTTGGTCGCGACTGGACGGCGTGGTTTACGGAAGAAGTCCCGTCGCAGGCCGGCCCCTGGCTCCTCTGGGGTCTGCCGGGACTGATCGTTGAGGCAAGGGATGCCGACAACTACATCCTCTTTAAACTGACCAGTGTCGAGCCGCTGAACGACAACCACCGGGCTGTATTTCTCACTGACTGGTTGAGAAGCTACACGAACAAGTCGCACAATGTTTATGAGTACGACATCAAGGAGGCGGAAGCGGTCTATACGAAGATGCGCAGCGATATTTCTTTTGCAGCCCACATGTCGAATCCGGGCACGAAGGTCATGACCAAAGACGAAACGGGAAAAATGGTTCCCGTTCAGGCGCCGCCCTATCTTCCCATGATTCCAACGGAATATTGGAAAAACAAAAAATAACCGTTTTAAACGTTTTTATACGTGTCGAAACGTTTAACATGCCTTTTGCTGGCCCTGCTTGCCGGCTGCTGGTCTGCCGCCTTTGCCCAGACTGCCGTGACGGGCGTCGTGCGCGACAAGAAGACGAAGGAACCTGTGGCGGGCGTTTTCGTCCTGGGCCTGTCCGGCCAGCAGCAGAAGGCCTACGGCTACAGTGACAGCGAGGGACGTTTCAGCTTGAAAGTGCCCGAAGGCGTTACGCTTGACCAGCTACGGGTATCGATGATGGGTTTTGCTACGGAAACGCTTTCTCTGGCTGTCGGAAAAACGGAAGGGATCGTCGTGGAACTCACGGAAAAGCGTGCTGAATTGCGGGCGGCTCAAGTGACGGCCAGTGTCGTGGAGGAGCGGGGAGACACGTTGTCCTATACGGCCGGTGCCTTCAAGGACGGCACGGAACGCTCGATGGGGGAACTGCTGGAAAAACTCCCGGGTATTACGGTCACAGCCTCCGGCGGCATCCAGCACAACGGCAAATTCATCGGAAAGCTTTATGTGGAAGGTCTCGACCTGATGGGCGCGCAATACGGCACTGTCACCAAGAATCTGTCCGCCGATGCCATCGCCCGAGTAGAGGTCTATCAAAACCACCAGCCCATCCAGGCCTTGCAAGACCTTTCCCAAACCGACCGAAGCGCCATTAACATCATCCTGAAGGAAGGTCTGCGTAGCACCTGGATGTTTTCAGGCGATGCGGCTCTTGGCCTGCCGCCTTTCCCGCTCTTCGAGGCGCGGGCCATGCTTTCGAATTTCGGCAAGAAGCGCCAAAGCCTGTTCCTCATCAAAGGAAACAACGACGGTGGCGACATCCTTCAGGAACTGCAGCGCCAGTCCATTCTGGGCCGCGGTCCCGGTGCCTACCTGATCACGCCCGGCGAGGTGGACGGTGACATGCGCTCCCGGCTGAATCCGGGCCGCAGCTACCTGCCGCTGCCCAAGGAATATTGGTACGACAACCTTTCCGGGCTGGGCTCGTTCAATCATTTGGTAAAACTGGGCGAGACGCGGCAACTCAGGATTGTGACACAGGCTGCAGGTGAGCGATATAATGAGGCATCCGAAAACATGGACGAAATACGTTTTGCTGACGGCTCTTCGCTCACTGTCAGGGAAGCACGCCAGATGGACGACCGTCGCGGCTACTTCTCCGGCGCCCTCGCCTACGAAGACAACGCGCCCCAGCGCTATGTCAGCGACGAACTGACCGTGGCGGGTCAGCTGCGCACCAACAACACCCAACTGCTCGGAAACAGCCATCCCTATACAGAGCATTATGATCTGCCGACGCTCAAGCTGGAAAACAACCTGAAGGTGGTGCGCAGGATGTCGAACCGTCAGGCACTGGAACTCAACAGCGACAGCCAGTATCGCAGGGGGCAGCACGAAGCAGTCTATACGACGGGCGGGCGGGAATACGGCCAGCATTTGTTCTTCCAGGACTTTTCGGCCGATATTCGCACCTCGCAGAACTGGAGCCGGGGACGGCATCGTATCAGCCTGACAGAAACAGCCGCCTTGGCATATACAGGCCGGGAAGCCAAGGCCAGGAACCTGCCGCTGCCGGAGCCGCTCGCCGGCGTCAAGACGGAAGGATCACTTTCCGCCCTTGCCTTGCGACCATCGGCGCGCCTTTCCGATCAGATGACTTTCGGAAAAGCCGACCTTACCCTGTCCCTGCCCGCTACCCTGCATTACCTGGTCTTGAAAGGCAGGGACAATGTGCTGTATCCCACGGTCACTCCTTCCGTCGCGTTTCGATGGAAACCCACGCAGCGGATCGAATTGTCGGCCTCGACTTCCTATGCGCTGACCCGCTCTGACGCAGAATCTCTGCTCGATGCGGCGGTGATGCAGTCCTGGCGTACGCTCGCCACAGCAGACAGCCTGCGCCGCAGCGCCCGCTGGAACACACAGGCCACCCTTCGCTGGAGTGACATGCCCACAATGTTCTTCGCCACGCTTTCCGGCTCATATTCGAGAGGCGGCAGTAACCGAGCTTCTGCTAGCATCTGGACGGAAACTCTTTCCTATCAATACTATCTGCCGCTGGCCACGGCCACGTCGGGCTGGAGTGTCAGTGGCTCGCTGAAGAAGTACTTCGGCCTGAAGGCCTTCGTAGTGGAGTTGCAGGGAGGATGGATGGACAACCAGATGCAGGAATATCTACAGGGCGTGCCGCTCGATTACCGGAACTCCCAGCTTCACACGCAACTGAACTTCACGAGCAACCCCGTCTGGTGGTTCTCGACAGATGTTTCCGGCAGCTTCGACATTAACTATGTGAACGGAGACTCGCAGCGGAGGACGCGGATGGCGCAGATCGAAGGCTCACTGCGCCTGAAGCCCGTCAAAGCGCTGTCGCTCGATGCTGCAACACATTGGCTCTGGTATGAAATCCCCGGCATGACGGTTTCCAACACGCCACTCATCAAAGTCTCCGCCAGCTGGGCGCTGAAAAACGCCACGCTTTTTGTCGAGTGCCGCAACCTGCTGAACGCGACCGAATACCGCCGCGAAAGCATCTCCACTTACCACACCACCACCTCCGTCACCGCCCTCCGCGGCCGGATGATCCTCGTCGGCATCCGGATGTCCCGCTAACGTCACCCCGCAGGACAACCTACCACCGCTCGAACCACCAGCCGTTCCAGTGGAGGGCTTCGGCGGCGGGATCGGGGGCGTCGGGATAGACGACGGTGTTGGTTTCGCGGTCGAAGTGGATGTCGTAGTCGTCCTTGAGGGGTTGGGGCGAATCCGCGTCGTTGTCGCGGGGATAAAGGATTGCATCGCCGTTGGGGGCATACCACCAGTACATCTGCAGACCATAGACACCGATGCCTTTGTCGCCGTCCCAGAGAGGCTGGTAGTTCAGGCCGACCGTCCAGGTGCCGGCGTTGACCTGCCAGGCCTTGAGCTCGAAGTGGTCGTTGTAGTTGCCTGCCGGATCGATCCATTCACCGCTCAGGAAAAAGTTATCCTGGTCGAGCACCGTGACGGCCTCCCTCTCCCAGACACCCGGCTCGTCGACACCGGCCCAGGCCCACTGCACGAGCATCGGCAGGGGGAACACGTCCACGATGGCATCGTAGATCCGCTTGATGTCGGGCTCAAAGCTTTTCTTGTCGCGCTGGCCCGCCACCTCTATATCATAATTGCGCCAGGCTTTCGGAAGCTTGTGCTCGTAGTCGGACATGGTCATGACATTCATGATGGCGGGGGCTTTCTCGCCGGCCGTCACGCTGATGCGGCCCGACTCTGTGACTTCCATCCGGGAGATGGACGGCTCGGGCTCCGGTTCAGGCGCCGGGGTTTCGGGCACAGGTTCGGGTTCGGGAGCGGGAGATTTGCGCCCGCAGGAGAAAACTGCCGAAAGCGCCAGCATGAGCGCAACCGCGGCGAAAAGGGCTCTAAGTGTCTGTTTCATAACAACAAAAATACAAAAAAGTTTGGCTGTTTGGATTATTCTCCGTACATTTGCAGCCCTGCGAAAAATGCGCAGGAATGTGTAACTTATTAATAAACACTAAATTAAACACCAAATGCCTGGTATTATTGGAAAGAAAGTCGGTATGACTTCCGTGTTCAGTGCCGAGGGAAAAAATCTTCCATGCACTGTGATCGAGGCTGGCCCGTGTGTTGTCACGCAAATCCGTACAGTTGAAAAAGACGGCTACGCCGCTGTACAGCTTGCCTATGACGAAACTTCTGAGAAGCACGCCAGCAAGGCCCTGAAGGGCCACTTTGAAAAGGCAGGAACCACCCCCAAACGCAAGCTCGTCGAGTTCAAGAATGACTTCCCGATGGAGCTCAAGCTGGGTGATACGGTTACGCTTGAAGCCCTCACGCAGCGTGAGCTGAAATGGGTCGACGTGACTGGCACCTCCAAGGGTAAAGGTTTCCAGGGCGTTGTGAAACGCCATCACTTCCAGGGCGTCGGCGGACAGACCCATGGTCAGGACGACCGTCTCCGCCACCCCGGTTCCATGGGTGCATCCTCATGGCCTTCGCGTGTCTTCCCCGGCATGCGCATGGCCGGCCACATGGGTGGGGACCGCGTCAAGGTCTTCAACCTCGAGGTCATCAAGGTCATCCCTGAGAACAATCTCGTTATCGTCAAAGGTTCCGTCCCCGGAGCCAAGGGTTCTTATGTAATTTTGGAGGACTAAGCGCTATGAAACTGGATGTATTGAAAATCGACGGTACTGCTTCCGGCAAGCAGGTCGAGCTGGACGAGACCATCTTCGGCATCGAGCCGAACGACAACGCCATCTACCTCGACGTCAAACAGTATCTTGCAGCACAGCGCCAGGGTACCCACAAGACCAAGGACCGCAGCGAGGTCGCTTTCTCCACGAAGAAAATGGGTCGCCAGAAAGGCGGCGGAGGTGCCCGTCACGGCTCCATCAAGTCCAACATCTACGTGGGTGGTGGCAACGTCTTCGGACCGAAACCCCGCGACTACAACTTCAAGCTCAACAAGAAGCTGAAACAGCTGGCCCGCTTCTCCGCCCTGTCCTACAAGGCCCGTGAGAACGCCATCACGATGGTCGAGCCCTTCGCAATGGAGGCCCCCAAGACCAAGGATTTCATCAAGATCCTCGAGAACCTGAAAGCCTACGGCCGCAAGACCCTCGTCGTGCTTCCCGAAAATTCCAAGAATATTTACCTATCGTCTCGCAACCTTCCTGAAGTCAAGGTCATCACCATTGACGAAATCAACACCTACACCCTCGTGGATGCCAATCATCTCGTGATGGTGGACGGCGTGCAGGACATTATCGCTGAAAGACGTAAATAAAACCTCACGACAATGGGAATTTTAGTCAAACCCCTCGTAACTGAGAAGATGACGGTCCTCGGCGACAAGCTGAACCGTTACGGATTCCTTGTTGACCGCGATGCCAACAAGATTGAGATCAAGAAGGCGGTAGAGCAGATGTATGGTGTTTCAGTGAAAGATGTCAATACGGTGAACTACCACGGTAAACGCAAGAGCCGTTATACGAAGAACGGTTTACAGACAGGCCGGACGAACCACTACAAGAAGGCGTTCGTCACCTTGGCCGGAGATGATAAGATTGACTTCTACAGCAACATTTAAAGGCCATGGCAATTCGTAAGTTCAAACCGGTAACTCCCGGTACCCGCAATAAGGCAATCAGCGCATTCGACGAGATTACCTGCAGCACCCCTGAGAAGAGCCTCCTCCGTCCGCTCCGCGGCACCGGCGGTCGCAACAACCAGGGCAAGATGACGATGCGTTATCTCGGCGGCGGTCACAAGAAAATGTATCGCGTGATCGACTTCCTGCGCGACAAGGACGATTATACCGCCACTGTCAAGACCATCGAGTACGACCCCAACCGCAGTGCCCGCATTGCGCTGGTCGTCTACGGCGATGGTGAAAAACGTTATATCCTCGCTCCCAACGGAATCAAGGTCGGCCAGACCATCGCTTCCGGCTCCGGAGTCGCTCCTGAAATCGGTAACACTCTGCCTCTGGCAGAAATTCCGCTCGGTACCCTCGTGCACAACATCGAATTCCGTCCCGGTCAGGGCGGCGCGATGGCACGCAGCGCGGGCACTTTCGCCCAGCTGACCGCCCGCGAAGGCAACCACGCCATCCTTCGTCTCCCTTCGGGCGAGACCCGCATGGTGCTGGTGACCTGCCGCGCTACGGTCGGTACTGTCTCCAATGTCGATCACAACCTGGAAAGCCACGGCAAAGCCGGCCGTCGTCGCTGGCTGGGCCGCCGTCCTCACAACCGCGGTGTCGTCATGAACCCGGTGGATCACCCGATGGGTGGTGGTGAAGGCCGCGCCTCCGGTGGACACCCGCGTTCCCGCAAGGGTCTGCCCGCCAAGGGATACAAGACTCGTAACCCGAAGAAGACTTCCAGCAAGTTCATCATCGAAAGAAGAAAGAAATAACGGAATTAAACTGCATTAGATTATGAGTCGTTCACTTAGAAAAGGTCCGTACATCCAGGAAGCTCTGGAGAAAAGAGTGCTCGCGATGAACGAGGGCACCATGAAGAAAGAAGCCATCAAGACCTGGTCCCGCGCCAGCATGATCTCCCCTGACTTCGTAGGCCACACGATCGCCGTCCACAACGGCACCAAGTTTATTCCGGTCTATGTCACGGAGAACATGGTAGGTCACAAGCTCGGAGAATTCGCTCCGACCCGTACCTTCAAGGGCCATTCCGGCAACCGTTAAAATTTAAAAAAGAGACTACACAATGGGAGCTCGTAAAAGAGAAATGGCCGAAAGGCTGAAAGAGATAAAGAGACACACAGCCATTGCAAAGCTGAATGATGTCCCCACGTCGCCCCGCAAGATGCGTCTGGTCGCAGACCTGGTCCGGGGTGTCGAAGTCAACCGCGCTTTGGATATTCTCCATTATTCAAAGAAAGAGGCTTCCGTCCGCCTGGAGAAGCTGGTGCGCAGCGCCATCGCCAACTGGGAGGCAAAGAACGAAGACTCGCGCAAGGAACTTGAGAACGGCAACGTGTACGTCCAGACCATCATGGTCGACGGCGGCCGTCAGCTCAAACGCATCCGCACCGCGCCGCAGGGTCGTGCAGCCCGCATCCGCAAGCGCTCGAACCACGTCACGGTTATCGTCGGAACGAAAAACACTGAAAAACCTGCAGAACCGGCAAAGGAGGCCGTTGAGGCATAATTATGGGACAGAAGACCAATCCGATCAGCAATCGTCTGGGTATTATCCGCGGTTGGGACTCCAACTGGTACGGTGACTATCCGACCCGCATCCTCGAGGATGCCAAGATCCGTGAGTATCTGACCGCCCGCCTGGCGAAAGCTTCCCTGTCGAAGATCGTCATCGAGCGTACGCTCAAGCTCATCACCGTCACCATCCACACCGCTCGTCCGGGTATCATCATCGGCAAGGGCGGCCAGGAGGTCGACAAGCTGAAAGAAGAGCTCAAGAACATCTGCAACAAGGACGTCCAGATCAACATCTTCGAGGTCAAGCGCCCCGAGGTGGACGCCAACATCGTTGCCAACAACATCGCCCGCCAACTCGAAGGCCGCGTGTCGTATCGCCGCGCCGTCAAGATGGCCGTCGCATCGACGATGCGCATGGGCGCCGAGGGCATCAAGGTCCAGATCAGCGGCCGCGTCGGTGGCGCCGAGATGGCCCGCAGCGAGATGTTCAAGGAAGGACGTACCCCGCTCCATACCATCCGTGCCGATATCGACTACGCACTGGCAGAGGCCCACACCAAAGTCGGCGTGCTCGGCATCAAGGTCTGGATCTGCAACGGTGAGGTGTACGGCAAGCGCGACCTGTCGCCGAACGCCGGTGTCTCCGCAGCTGCACAGGGTGCAACGGGTGAGCGCCGTGGTGGCGAACGCCGTCCGCGCGGTGGTCGTGGCGAACGTCGCGGTGACCGTGGCGAACGCGGCGAGCGTCGCGGCGGTGAGCGCCGTGGCCGTCGCGAAGAGTAAGAGATTCCGGGTCAAGCCCGGAATGACGGTTATGCATGAAAGGCCGGCCCTTCGGGGGTCGGCCTTTTTTGCTGTTTTTTTTCTATCTTTGCAGGATAGTCGTGTAACATCTTGCAAGCCATGAAACAGCTATTTTCCTTTATTGCAATGGTCGCCCTCGCGGCAGCCTGCAGCGCCCCTGTTCCTGAAGGAACGCTGAAACACGTTTCCCCGGAATCGATGGGGATGAACTCCGCCAAACTCAACCAGATCGACCGTGAAGTGGCCCGCGCCATCGACGAAGGCAACATTCCCGGCTGCGTGGTGAGCGTAGTCCGCGGCGACAAGATCGTCTTCCTGAAAGCCTACGGCAACAAGCAGGTGGTGCCCGACACCATCCCGATGACCACCGAGACCATCTTCGACCTGGCTTCCGTGAGCAAATGCGTGGGTACTACGCTCTCGTTCATGCAGCTGGTGGAGAACGGTTACGTACGCCTGACGGACGACGTGGACATGTACATCCCGGACTTCAAGCCCTGGGTCGATCCCGTCACCGGCGAGAAGGTCGACATCACCGTGCAGGACGTGATGACCCACACTTCCGGCCTGTCGCCCTACATCGCCACAGCCTCCTATCTGGAACGCTTCGGCGTCAACAGCCCCGACTCGCTGATCTGGCACATCGCCAACGAAATCAAGCGCAATTTCCGTCCGAAGACCGGCTACATGTACAGCTGCCTCAACTTCGTGACAGTGCAGAACATCCTGCAGAACATCACCGGTGAGAAGCTCTGCGACTATGCCGAGAAGAATGTGTTCGGCGCACTGGGCCTCAAGCACACGGGTTACATGCCCAAGGAACGCCATCCGGAATGGATGCCGCTTGTGGCACCGACCGAGGTGCAGGAAGACGGCATGCCGCTCTGGGGTGAAGTCCACGATCCGCTGGCCCGTCTGGCCAACGGCGGCAACTCCGGCAATGCCGGCGTGTTCTCGAACTGTGAAGACCTTTCGGTTATTTGCGCGGCTATCATGAACGGCGGCGCCGTGAACGGCAAGCGCATCCTCAGCCCGCTGACCGTCGAGACGATGGCTACCGTCCCGAGCGACAACGATCCCTGGATCGGCCGTGCGCTGGGCTGGGACAACCGCAGCGAAGCGGCCGGCCTGCGCGGCGATTTGTTCAGCCGTACGCGCACCATCTGCCATACCGGCTATACCGGCACGTCGATCATCATGGACCTTGACAACAAGACGGCCGTCATCATACTGGCTCACCGCGTTCACCCCACTGATACGGGCGGCACCGGCAAGCTCCGCGCCCGCATCGCCAATATCGTAGCAGGCAGCATTGAAGACCTTGAGAAATAATATCACCTACGGCCGCGTAGCCGACCTTTTCCCGCGTACCGGAACCATCCTCATCGCAGACAGCTGGTTCCGGGGCCGCGGCATCGTCGAGGCATGGGGTTGTCCCATTCTCTGGACCAACGCCACCGAACAGGAAAAGACGCTCACTACAGTTGAGCGCCTCATCTCCCAGTTGCTGGAACTCCAGGCAGACCGCGACACTTTCCTGATCGGCGTGGGCGGCGGCATCACCACCGACATCACCGGCTTCGTAGCCGCCATCTACAAGCGCGGCCTGCGTTTCGGCCTGGTGCCCACGACGCTGCTGGCACAGGTGGACGCGGCCATCGGCGGCAAGAACGGCGTGAACTTCGACCGTTACAAGAACATGGTCGGCACTTTCCGCCAGGCGGAATTCGTATATATCGACACGGACTTCCTGCTGACGCTGCCACTGCGCGAACTGCGCTGCGGTGCCGCGGAGATGCTCAAGACCTTCCTGCTGGCCGATGCCAAAGCGTATGCAGAAGCCGTACGGGTTTTCAGCGGCCCGACGCCGGAACGTGTGCCGGAGCATCTGGTCCGCCGTGCCGGCGAGATCAAGTTCTCGCTGGTGGAACAGGATCCGGAAGACCATGGTGTCCGCCAGCTGCTCAACCTGGGACACACGTTCGGCCATGCCATCGAGAAATGCTCCACACAGTACGAGCATGGTGAAGCCGTGGCCATCGGCATCGTGATGGCTGCCCGGATGGCGTGCGAAAAAGGACTGTTGCAGCCCGAAGAAGCTGAACGCATCTGCAGCGACATTGCGGCTTGCGGATTGCCGGTCGAACCGCCTGTACCGGAAGACCAGCTCCGCACCGCCATTCTCCAAGACAAGAAACGCACCGGAGGCACCTTGAAATTCGTGCTCCCCGAGTCCATCGGTAAAGCCACGCTATGGGAAGAATCTGTTTCAGCCTGAAAAAGACCAGCGCGTCATACTGCCGGTTCCTGGCGGAAGTCCGCCCTGACGATGCCATCGAAGTACGGCTCGACGAGAACGACTTTGAAGAAGCCGAAATCCGTGACATCTTCTCCTGTCCCCGGAAGTCCCAGATGATAGCCACCTGCCATGTGTCGCTCCCCTCCCAGGTCGAGCACGCCGCGCAGATGCTGACCACCGCCGTCCTGGCAGGGACGGACTTCATCGACGTTCCTATAGATTTCCCGGAGAATTCCCGGCAGTGGCTGATGAACCTGGCGCTCAACCACGGCACCCGCGTCATCGTGTCGTGGCACAATTACTCTGACACCGACACGCCCGAACGCTTGCTGGCCATCGCCGAGCAGGCGCGGCAGATGGGCGCCGACATCATCAAGATTGTCACCACCGCCCGCAAGCCTGAAGACGCAGATACCGTACTGTCGCTGTACAAGCATTTTGAGCCCGATCGCCTCCTGGCCTTTGCCATGGGCGAAGCCGGACAAGCTTCGCGATTTGCCTCCTTCCGGATGGGCGCACCTTTCTTTTTCGTCGCTCCCACCCGGGCCGGCGCCACCGCTCCGGGCCAGCCCAGCTGGTTCGACCTGCTTCCCGAAGAGGCCATCAAGCTCCAGGGCGAAGCATTCCTGCCCGCCTCCAAGAGTTTCGCCCAGCGGGCCATCCTGCTGGCTGCGCTGACAACGGGAACGACCAAGCTTTACGATGTGACGCTTTGCGAAGACGTATCGTCAGCCATCCGCGTGGCCGGGTCCCTTTATGCTGATGTCCGGCTCGACGGGACAACGCTGACGATCGAAGGACATCAGGATATCCTCCGCGACGGACTCCGCGTCCGCGACAATACGATCTTCGTGGGAGAATCGGGCCTGCTGGCACGTCTCTGCATCCCGCTGGCGGGCCTGGCAAAAGAAGATATTCTCATTACCGGCGAGAAGACGCTGCTGCGACGCCGGCTCGACGATCATCGCAGCGCCCTTCGGAAACTGGGCCTTCGCCTCAGCTTCACGGACCGCTGCCACCTGCCCGTCGTAGTCAAGGGCCGGCTGCATGGTGGCGACGTGACGGTCTCCGGCGAAAAAGGCTCGCAGATGATCTCGGGCATGCTGCTCGCGCTTTCGCAGTGCGAAGAAGAGAGCTCCATCCTGATTGAAAACGTGACCAGCGAACCCTATATCAGCCTGACCACCTACATTGCCTCCTTCTTCGGCCTGGCAGGCTATGTCTGCCCGGAACTCTCGCAGGAAAACCATCTGGACGACGAAGCGAACACGGAAGAGGATTCCCTGATGCGCACCTGGTACATCGAACCGAAGCAGAAGATTACTCCGGTACAGGGGCTGGAAGTGGAGCGCGACTGGAGCGCCGCAGCCATGGTCCTGACAGCCGGCGCCATCGCCGGGGAAATCACCGTTCGCGGCCTGGATCCGTATTCCTGCCAGTCTGACGCGGCCATCTACGACTTGTTCAAGGGCAATCATGTCGATATCGAAGCGACCGAAGGCAAAAGCACCCTGACCGTTCGCAAATCCATCCTGCGGCCTTTCTTCTTCGACATCACCGATGCGCCCGACCTTTTCGCCCCACTGTTCCTGCTGGCCGTCTTTTCTGAAGGAGAGAGCGTGATCGTTGGCACCGACCGGCTCAAGAACAAGGAGAGCAACCGGGCCGCCTCTTTTGCCGATGAATTCCGCAAAATGGGCGTCCAGACTGCTACCTCGGCCGACCAGATGATCATCTACGGCCATACGGACTACCAGCTCCACGGTGCCGCCGTATCTTCGCACGGCGACCACCGTCTGGCCATGGCCCTGCTGGTGGCATCCCTCTATGCGGACGGGCCTGTCGAGATCGACGATACCGATTGCGTCGCCAAGTCCTTCCCCGAATTCCTCGAGATTTTCCATCGACTCAAACGCTGACGCATGGACAGTTTTGGCCATCATTTCATCCTGGATATCTTCGGCGCTTCCCATGCACCGAACGTGGGTGTCACGCTCCGTGGCGTCCCCGCCTCCCTGCCGCTGGCACCCGACGATTTCACCGCCGACATTCTCCGCCGCAAGAGCGGCGCCAAAGGCACCACGCCCCGCATCGAGGCCGATCTGCCGGAAATCGACGACCGGCGCGATAGCGACGGTACCCTGACCATCACCTTCGCCAACCGAAACTACCGCGACGGTGACTACCAGGACTTTACCGACATCCCCCGGCCCGGGCACGCGGATTTCGTGGCCCTGGCCAAATATGGTTCGCTGCGCAATGGCTGGTTTTCCGGCCGCATGACCCTGCCGCTGGTCGCGGCCGGTGTCATAGCCAAGAAACTCATTGCTCCCCTCAAGGTGGAAGCCCGGCTGCTGGAAGTTGGCGGCGTGGATTTCACGGATGCGGAAGCGGTGGAACGGCGTCTGAACGAAGCCATCCGGGAAGGCGATTCGCTCGGCGGCATCATCGAATGTCGCTGCACGGGAGTTCCTGTGGGATTGGGCGAGCCTTTCTTCGATTCCATGGAGTCGCTGTTGTCGCATGCGCTGTTCTCCATTCCCGGCATTCGCGGCGTGGAGTTCGGCGACGGCTTTGCCGCGGCCCGGATGACGGGATCCCAGCACAACGATCCGATCATCGACGCTGCCGGACACACGGCGCGCAACGGCGCCGGCGGCATCAACGGCGGCATCACCAATGGCAATCCCGTGGTCTTCCGCATCGCCGCCAAGCCTACGCCAAGCATCCGCAAGATGCAGCGTACTTTCGATTTCAACCGGGGCGTCATGGTTGACTATGCTGTGCCCGGACGTCACGACGTCTGTTTTGCGCTGCGCGTTCCTCCTGTCGTGGAGGCTGTCACGGCTTGTGTATTTGCCGACTTGCTGCTATGAAAAGATTCTTTCTCCTGTTGCTGGCCGTAGCTTTGCTGGCCGGCTGCAACCGCGGACCGAAACTCGATCCCGTTGTCGAAGCGTATTACCGCGATTCGCTCGCGTCTCTGACCGAGCGCTGCTCAACCGTGCTGGCTGCCGCTTACATGGCGGAAAACCTGCTTGGCGAAAAGACCGACATTCCGGACTGGGAGGGCTATCCCGTCGAGTTATGGGAGTATTTCACGGGTGAGGATATCTATCTTCACGCACCCAAGCGGGGTCTGGTATACATGCTGAATCCTTCTCCCGAGAAGCTGGCGCGCTGGATCGTCAACGCGGTGTTCGACGCCACGGGCGAACTCGATCCGGCAAATATCGAAAAACTTTGCTCGTTCATCAAGTGGCAGAGCGGCGCCCAGTTCCCGGTGTCCGGCGTCGTTTACGAGGACATGTACACGAAAGGCTTCTATGAGCCTTACGTGTTCAAGGACGGGGTGACGGTCTATGTGGCCGACTCGACCTGGCTGACGCGCGAGAAGCATCCCACCGATGAGATGCTGGAATATTACCTGCACCTGACCAACGACCAGCTCCGGCCCAACACGGGCCGTTACGCTCGCATCAGTTCCACGACCCGGGAGATGTACTATGCGGCGGGCGGAACGGCCGATGTGGGGCACAGCGACGACGGCCAGCGTTCACAAGCCTGGCTGGCGGAAGTCGGCCGTCTGTATCGTGAGGCATGGAATTCCGACAAGAACTTCCTGATCTACGCCTGGGCAAAGGCAAATTTGTAAAATTGCGCAATAATCCATACATTTGCACCCTCTACGATCAGCCCGGATGGCGGAATCGGTAGACGCGCTGGTCTCAAACACCAGTGGCCGCGAGGCTGTGCCGGTTCGACCCCGGCTCCGGGTACTCAAAACCCCTGCTAAATCACTGATTAGCAGGGGTTCTATTTTTCTTCGGGTGTACTAAAAGTGTACTATCTACCAAAAAGGCCGTTTTCAGGCGTCATTCAACACCGCCGGGAAGGAACTCGATAGGCTTGCCGCAATGAGGGCAGCGGAAGGTGTTGGACGAGGGAGCGGCGAACAGCTCTGCGACCTCAACGCCCAGGACTTCGGCCATCTTCTTCAACGAATCGGAGGAAGGCCACTGGCGCCGGGCAATGAAGTTTCCCACCGACACCCGGCTCAGTCCGATCTTGTCGGCCAATTCTGCCACGCCGATGCCGCGCTCCTTGCAGAGCTCTTTGATGCGAAGGTCGATTCCTGTGTCCATCTTTGAAAAGTTTGAGTTACCGGGAGCAAAGGTAGAAAATAAGTTTCAGTTTTCAAAATTGATTCATTGAAAAACAAAACTTATCTTTTTTCTTGTTTATATGAAAAGTATTGCTTATCTTTGTGTCGTGAATGAAAAATCAAACTTTTCAAAAACTGCTACATCATGAACCGCTCAGACTTTTCCTCGATCATGCGCGCCGCGTGGGGTTTCGTGCGCCGCAATGGTTTCACCCTGTCAGAAGCCTTAAAGCAGGCTTGGATGCTTTTCAAACTCAAGGCCCGGATGGCTCGCGGCATCGTCCGCTTTTACTTTCGTAAGGTAGATGGCTCTCTGCGTGAGGCTTGGGGCACTCTGTCCTCTGCCATCGTGCCGCCCACCCTTGGCTGCGACCGCAAACCCAACCCCACCGTCCAGACCTACTACGATACCGAGAAGGCCGAATGGCGCTGCTTTAAGATTGCCAACCTCGTAAATGTTGCCTAACCATGAAAAAGACCCAGAAGATGAACGAAGGGGCGCAGAACAATACTGCGTCCCTTGGAAACGAGAAGAAAGAGAGCCGCTACACCGTGTGCGAGCAGACTGCTGCCGTGCTCGACCTGAAAAACGACCTTACAGGCCTTGCTGATCGGTACCGCGAAGCCCTGGCCGGGTTCTATGAGGAAGCGAAAGTAGGGGCCGAGATGGAGGCGTTCTACAGAATATCCGCCCAGATGGACGCAGCCTTCAACGACCTTCTGGTATCGAGCATAGAGTGGCAGATGGCACAGAACATAAACGCCGGGCGCGTGATATAGCCGCCGGCTGCCGGGCAAGAAATTTGTGGGCTATCTGGCGTAGGGCATCGGGGCTTGTTTCTCTTCCTCCCCATCCCTGCGCCGGAAGCCCTTTACAGAACCGAAGCCATGAAAGAACTTTCCCTGATCATCAAGCAGAGGTGGTTTGATGAGATTGTCGCAGGCGCCAAGAAAGTCGAAACCCGGGACATTCGCGCCGCCACCGCGCACCGATACATCGAGTATTACGATGAGGCCACAGGCCAGGTGTTCAGGAAGGATACGGACATACCGGAAGACAACGACACGGCCTTTGCCCGGCCGATCAAGTACGATGCCCTCCGTCTGTATGCCGGATACACCAAGAGCCGGGACACCTGCCTCGTTGAGGTTGAGGGCGCGGAGATTGTCACCCTCGTGGATGAGCAGGACAATGAGATTCTCTACGAGTACCAGGGCCGCGAGTATGTGGCGGCGATCATTGAATACCGGCTGGGCCGGGTGCTCGAAGTCAAGAGGAAATAGAAGAAGCGGCAGGTTTCCCCACCGCTCCCTGATCATTGCAAAGCTCTGGCCGGAAGGCCGGGTTACAGTCTGGCGCTCGAAAGTTCCGACCCGATTCGCCCAACTGCAGACAAGATCTTCTTCGTGGTTTTCTCCCCGGGATAGGCGATGCCGCTCTTGTACTGCCGGAGCTTGCTCTCGTTGATGCCCACCAGCGCAGCGAACTTGGCCACATTGATGAAGTCGAAGTAGTTGAAGAAGGAAGGCATATCGTACTTGTAGACCACTTTCAGGGCCTCTTTCTCCGGGCTCTTGATGCCATTGGCCCTGGCATCCTCGATTGCGTCCTCAATGGCCGCCGCGAAGTCCTCCTTGGCTTCCTCGACACTATCGCCGAAGCCGCCCGGGAAGCTCCGGCCGATTTTGAAGTCAGTGCGCACGGCATAGAGGCCGTCAGCGCCCTTTTCGATGATTGCTTTGATTTCCTGCATAGGTATCTTGGTTTGATGCGAAATTTGCCCCGTTTCCGTCCATTTGCTGGCCTTTCTCCCCTCCAGAAGACAGGCACGGGTTATTGCAACCCGGCCTGCTTCAAGATACCGTTCAGCGTCCCTGTGGGGATTTCCCTCGCGCCATGTCTGGGAACGAACACCACCGAATCGCTGATGGGGGAGTACCACATATCGTGCTTCTTTCGAGAGCCGACAAGGTGGCAACCGTTCTGTTTTAATAGCTTCACAAGCTCGTTGGTCTTCATAAGCCATAAAACCGCTTTGCAATGAACGATGCACAAAGGTACGGATTTCGTTACTATTATGCAAGAAAAATAGTAACATTTTCCGTACCCTCCGCATCAAATCTGCTGCATCTTGATTCCCCTGGTTCTGATGTCCTCGAGTTCGGAGCGCATGGCCGTCATGTCAGAACGCATCCGATCGAGGTTTTCAGTATGCCCAGCAATGCTCGTAACCTGCTCGAGCATCCGGAACTGCACATCCTGGATGATACCGAAGCGGTCGTCTATGTCAACCAGCCGCATCATAATGTTGGTGATTTTGCCATCGACCACATCCCAGCTCTCCTGGGTCACGCTGCTCATGGCCTTGGCCACGGAGCGCCGGCCGGCCTCGCTGTTTTCCGACAGGTCGAAGCCATTGGCCTCCGCCCAGGCCTTGTATTCCTCGGCTACTGCGGTGCCTGCATCAAACATCGTCTGCATACCGCCGAAGATGCTGGCCACAATGTCCCGGAGCGCTGCCTGCGTTGAGGCCGCATCTCCCAGACCGTAGGCCGCTCGCATCTGGCCGCGGAATTGCTCCAGGTACTCGGAGATAACCATCTCCTGAAGGAGCTGCTTGCCAAGTTTCGTGATTTGTTCGGAGCCAAGACGCCCGAACCGGGCCCAAGCGTCCTCTCCGCCATTCACGACACTATCCCAGATGATGTCCGTGATGTCCGCGCCAAGGGTGTCGAAAACGCTGGAGATGGTATCGTCAACGGCGTGTATTGCCTCTTCATACTTCTCCTTGAGCTCGACAAGGTTCCTGATCTGCTCCTTCTGGCTCTCATCAAGGGCGTTGTTGGTGTCCAGCAGCTTCTTGGCGTTCTCAATCACCAGCTCGCCGTCTTTGAACAATTCCGGGTAAAGGTCTGCAAGTGCGGTGTACTCATCCTGCGCGCCCCAGAAGTTCGCCCATCCGTTGCGGTCTTTGGTCTTGACGAGCATCTTCTGGAGGCCATCGTAGCCCTTGTTAATCGCATCAATGTAGGCCAGCCACTCGTTGTTGAACTCTCCTTTCTGGAGCCATCCCAGAGGATTGAGGAAGGTGTTGATGCCCTTCGAGAAGTAGGTGAACACCTCGATTTCCTGATCGGAGTACTTCTCGTTGAGAGCGGCCATTTCCTCGGCGTATCGCCTCGTAGCCTCAACGGATGAGCGCATCGCCTCCCGGCCCTTGGCCAGCCGCCGTTCACCGAAGGGCGATTCATAGGCAGCGGCGTTCATCTCAACGCTGACATTCCTCAACGCCATAGCCCAATCCTCGGCGTTCTTTCTGGCCTGAGCCTCCAGCACGGCGGCCTCACTGATTGCCTGAATGGTCTGGGCGAGCATGTCGCTGGCTCCACCGACAATGGCGCCAATCCAGCCACCCGTTGCAGCACCCTGCCCGGCGGCGGCAAAGTTCTGCGCTATCGCGCCCAGCTGCTCGGAGGCCTCTTTGAGCCTGCCGTCCCCACTCACATCGGCCACCTGCTTCATGTATTCTGCAGCTTTATGGAGGCCACTTGCGATATTGTTCACCCAATCGCCCACCGCACCCCACTTCTGATCATCGGACATGTTGCTCCATGCCTCACCAAGAGCCTTGATTCGCTGGGCAATGGTGTTGCCACCGTTGCCGTTCTGCGTACCGAGGACGGCTTTCAGTATACCAGGGAGGCTGAAATCAGAGGAAGCCCCTTTCAGTCGCTCTATGGCTTGCCGGAGCGCTTCGATGTACTGGATATTGGCCTTCTGGCTCTCAGGAGTGGCTGAAAGCTCATCTATTTTGTCCTGAGCCGTCTGGATGGCGTTGGTGATTTCCACGATGTTCATCAGCGCCGGGTCGCGGAAGATGAGCTGGAAGGTCGCATCGTACTGGTCTTTCAGTTGGCCCAGCTCCGCCTTCATCGCTTCACGCCGCAACCGTGCCTGTTCTTTATAGCCTTTGGAAAGAAGGGCGCTGACATCTGCCGCGCCGCGCTCGATGATCTCCTTCTGTTTGTCCTCGAAGCTCTGGTACTGGACGAGCAAGGGGTTGATGAGGTCGTTTTCCTGCTTATCCCTGATGGTCTTATAGAGGGCATCAAATGCGCTGGTGTCAGGCAGCACGGTGGAAGGGTCGAACTTGCGCTTGATGTAGGTTTCGTCCTGCCTGGCGATGGCCTCTTCCTCGGCCTCCCAGATAGCACGGGCCCTCTCGCGGTACGCCCTGACATATTCCTCCTTCGACTGCTGGATGACCTCAAGCTCGCGGCGCTGGTTAAACTCACGCTGGGCCCGTTCCTTCTCGAATCCATCCTGCATGGCGTCAATCTTCGCCTGCTCGATCTGGTTCTGAATGGAGGCCATCTGGCGGCGCTCGAAAAGCTGCTGCTGCTCCCGGAGCTTCGCCACGGCATCAGCATATTTCTGGATCAAGTCGATGGTGTCTTCCAGCGCCTGCTGGTGCTCCTTCTCAGCCTTCGTGTTTCCGGCCGTGGTAAGGCCGTATTTCTCCAGCGTGTCGTAGTATTCCTGCATGGTTTCCGCATAACGCTGGCCAAACTTCTGAGCCCTCTCCAGATGGTCTGCGGCGCTCTTTTCCGCCTTCTCCCGGTCTTCCAGGGCCATCCTCTCGTAGTCCCATTCCTCACCGCCTTCCACGCCTTCATAGTTGAGCCTGTTGAAGAACCTGACAACAGGGCTGTTCTCGCGCCTGTTCTCACGCTTGGCAATCTTTTCCTCGGCCTCAAGGTATTCCTCCGCCGCTTTCTGTGCAGCGAAGCTCGCAGCCTGCTCCATCGCGGTTGCCAGCGCCCGTTTCTTGATGGCCTCAACCATCGCATCGGAGTTCTCGATGAAGGCCTTATCGCCATCATTGATGTTGTTGATTGCGATGCCGGAGGCTTCGAGGAGGTCGCGGTGGTTGGCAAGGATGCCGTTGAGCTTATCCACATCTCCTTGTGCAGACTTCCAGAGGGCCTGCGCCTTCGTGAAATCGGCTATCCATTGCCCGGTCTGGTTCTTGGCTGCGGAGAATCCAGCCTCCAGCGCCGCGTTCATCTCGCGGCACTCCTTGGTTGCCCGGCGGATTACTATGACGATGGCGGCGATGGCCGCTGCTGCTACACCCACGGCCACGCTTCCCATGATCAGGGCCCGGCGCATCGCTTTCAGTGCCACCTCGCCCTCGTTCACTGCGGCCGTCATCTGCTCCTGGCGTTCTATCAGGGCGTCCAGAACCTCAACGGCCGCATCCTTGTCGGCTCCTGACGGCATTTCGCTGATGGCCTCGGCCACCTGGTCGATGGTGTTCTGGAGTATCTCCAGCTGCGCCCGTCCATCGGCCACCGCCTCTTTGAGGCCGAACAGGTCACCATCTCCCATGTTCTGCTGGAGCCGTTCATAGATTTCATCCAGCGCATCGCTGGCTTCTTCCTCTGTGGACTGAATCTCCCGGCGGACATCGCGCATCATCTTCTTGAAGTCGCTGGCGTCGCCTGTCGCTGTAAAATGGATGTTCCCGCTCATCGTTCTGCCTTGGGTTCGTTCGGTTTGACATCATCTCTGGCTTCTTCCTCCGGCGCCGGCCTGTTCATCCTGAAAGACTTTGTCAGGCGCACGGAAGCGGCGTACTTTGCGTAGTCGTTCTGGACGAGGACGGCGAGGACGAGCGCCCCGAAATCCTTTGCGTCACCGTTCCATTTGAAGAAGTCGGCCAGCTCGCGGCGGTGGGCCTCGTCTGTCAGTTCATCCCGGGTGTTGCAGACCGCGGCGGCCATGAGCTCATACACAATCGCCGCCTTCTCGGAGCAGGCCCTCACAACCTCGGTGTAGGGGTTTTCCTTCAGGGCCTCATCATCCAAGCCCAGCTGATTCAGATAGCCGGAAAGGATTTGCAGCTTGCCCAGGGTCGGAGGGTGTATCGTGAATGTCCGCGATTCTTCGTCCTTCCCTCGTTTCAGGATGCGGCCGATCAGGGACTGAGGCTTCTTCGCGGCCTTGGATTGTACGGTGAAGATGATGGGCCGGGCGGCATCCGTTCCGCCGGGTCTGGTTGTAGGGTTGTCTTTTGGTTTCATGTTGTTTTGAGGGTTTGTATTGTTGATAATGTGCTGGTCGATTGCCTCCATCGTGCGCGCGCGAGCGGGTACATCACGCGCGAGCTTGTCATAATTGGAGAAACCACCCTTTCTGCTCGAAGTAGTTGTAGAAACGATCGATTCCACAGAACAGGTACCAATCTCTCCGTCCGTGCCGATTCTTGCGAACCCATAGGCGCAGTATTTCCCCGTACTCCCCGGCTTGGCGATTGTCGCGTTCCTCGTTCTCTCCGAGGTGTTGAAGCATGATCACCATGTCGGCATCCTGTTCAATATCACCGGAATCCCGGAGGTCGTAGAGCTGCGGCGGCCTGTTTCCTTCAGCGCTGCCTCGGTTGAGCTGGCAGAGTAGAACGATGGGGATTTCGCACACCCGCGCCAACTCCTTGAGCGCACGCGTCACCGTTCCGATTCGCTGGGCTTTCGGCATCGTGTTCGGCAGGCCGTCATTGATCAGGCCCAGATAGTCGATGTACGCCACCTTGCAGATTCCCCGGTGACTGTCCGCCCGGATTCGTGCGCAGATGTCCCCGAGGCTTCTTGCCCGGGTGTTGAGGTGCAGGCCCATTCGCTCGCATTGTGCGGTTGCTCGCTCGAAGGCCGCCCAGTCCATCTCTCTATCAAGATTCCGAGTGGTTATCTCTCCCGTGCTGCAAAGGATTTTCTCTGCCAGCTCGCGTTCCGTCATTTCAAGGCTAAACACCTCAACCTGACAAACCCGGGCGGCAGCTCTTGCCATCTGGAGCATCACTGATGTCTTGCCAACCGAAGGACGCGCCGCCAGAACAATGAGCTGGCCGGGGCCGAATCCACCGCCTGTATTCTCATTCAGAGCAGGGAATCCGGTGTCTATCTTGAGCACCCGGCCTTCCTTCTGCGCCTGTTCCTGCTCCTGGATCTGATCTGCAAGGCTGTTGATAACATCGCCCAGCTTCCGTGGGCCGTTGCCGCTCCGCATCCCGTCAATGATTTCTTCAAGATGGCGTGGTGCATCCGCAAGGTAATCCACCGAATTTTCGCTGCTGGCTCTTTGTAGGATGCTGGCCGCAAACAGATAGGCACGGCGGCGCATAGCGAGGGCTTCGAGGTTGCTGATATGTACCTCCGCCGTACGCCCACAGCTGGCAGACGATACAGATATGATTTTGACATAAGTGCCTTGATCTATCTTCCCCAGCACGGTGGACGCATCCACGGGCTCCCCAGCTGCATACATCGCCGCTATCGTGTGCCATGCTTGCCGGGTCGTTTCGGTGGCGAAGCACTCATCCGTCAGCCGCTCCATAGCCATGCTGATAACGCCTGGATCACCCCCAAGGAAGATGTCTGCAAGGACTTGGAGTTCGGCATCTGCGGAGGTTGGTATCGTATACTCCGCAACAGTTATGGTCGTGTTCCTCTGATTCATCGCAAATCCCCCTCAGTTCGGAATCTGGGCGAAGACTGAGCCGTATCACCTGCCTTGGGTTGCCTTCTCTCCTTGCGCATTTGCAGCCAGCTCTTACAGGTCTTGTAAGCGGACTTGTATTTCTTGGTCAGGCTGGTCGTGTTGCTCATGGCTTCCAGCACATCACGCACCTCAGAGGATGGCCAGTTTTGCCTGAGCTCCTGGAACTGCGCCTCAGTAAAGGGCTGCTGCATCTTCGCGACCTCAGCCGCGTGCTCATCTATCCATCGTTGGAAATTCTGGAAATCTACCGAAGGAGCCTGCGCGTCCGCGCCTACACTCTTTCCTTCTTTCCTCTTTCCTTCTTTCCTTCTTTCCTTGGGAGCTTTCGTTTCGGATTCGTTATTGGCTCGTTCTCGGTTCGTTTCGGGTTCGTTGTTGGATTGCTCCCGGTTTTTCTTCCTCATTTCGCCTTCCGCCTTATTCAGGAAACGCGTCATAGTGTCCTTGAGGCTGGGCCATGCGCCCCGCCACATTCCTCTCAAGCATACCAATTCCATTCCTTCAAAATCCGAAAAAGCCGGAACCTCTCCAAAAAGACCAAACCGGAAGATTGCCTCATAGAAGGCGCAGCGCATCTTTAGATCTGGCAACTCCTGCCCCTGTTCATAGTAAGACTGCCAAAAGCTGAAATACAGATGTTCATAACCTGCGGCCTTCAACACTTCGAGTCGATGTTTGTATTCGCTATTATCCTCATTCATGGTGTTCAAATTCCTAATCTTTGTGTTTCATTATCGAGCTCTTTACCAAGTGATTCAAGGTCGATGTCTTGGGCTTCCTTGGCTTCCTTGGCCAACTTCCTTAAATCCTTCTGACTGCGCCTTGTTTGAGGACAGGGAAGACTATCGGAATACATATCAATACGCCCTGGCTTATTCAGTTCCTTGTCTGCTCTCCGAATTTTGGTTCTCATCCAGTAGTCCATCCACTCTGGATGTTGGGAAAAATCCGGCACATCCGTTTCCTTGAAGGCATAGCCCAAGCACGCCATAAGGTAATCGCACCAAGATTCAAGGCTTACATCTTTGAGTCCATTGATCATCTGGAGCCAGTCAATTGTGACCTTCACATATTGCCCCTTTGGGGTGTCTACTTTCACGCTCCTTCCTCCTTCTTCTGGTTGAGGGTGTACCGGGCCACCCGGGTGCCCTTTCGGATTGTCACCATCTTCGTGCTGATGTCGTAACCACGGTCACGGAGCCGGAAGATGATGCTCGACAAGCGGAAGCTACCATAGAGGTCGAGCGCCTCAATAGGCGTGATGCTCCGACCGCTCAACAAATGCTGGAGTACCTGTTCCTCCTGCGATTCCTGCATCTTCATTTCGTGCAGGGTCGGTTCAAGCTCATTCATCGCTTTGCCCTCCCTGCGCTGGAGCAGACACTCTGCGCCTTCTCGTTGATCTGCTCCATCGTAGATACTGGGTTCTGCATGAGCCACGCTTCGAGTTCCGCCCTGCGGAAATAGATCTTCTTCCCGACAGGCTTGCTGTGAGGGATGCTCCGCTGGGCCGTCAGCTGGTAAAGATAGGACACCGATACGCCCATGTACCTGGCTGCTTCCTCTGCAGTCAGCACCTCCTTCTGGCTGATGCTGGTCTGTGCCGCGATGCGGTCGGCGATGATCTGGATTTCTTCCTGGCTCATAGCTGCTGCCCTCCTTTTTCGGGTTCCTGAGCCGGGCTCTTCTTCGAGGAGAGCCACTCATCCAAGTCCTTCTTGATGAATAGAATCTTGCGCCCTCCGGGTTTGCAGAACGGTATCTGCTTCTTCCGGGTAAGCTCGTAAATCGTGGCGGTCTTCAGTTTCAGGTACGCAGCCGCCTCTCGCACCGTCATGGTTTCCTGTCCCATGTGTGTCTTTGGTTTGAAAGGTCGGGCGGCGCTGGATAGGTTGAGGTCTATCCATGCCTTGCCCAGCTCTCATTGGGAAGGGCCTCAACTCCGCTTCCCGAAAGCCGAACACAAAATAAGATACAAAAAACCTTAATAAATCGGTGATGGCTTGTAAATTTCAAACATTTGGCAAAATGTAAGAAATTCGTTGCTGGGTATCAGGAATTTCCCCGTCTTCGGCCTGCTTTTTCCCTTCCAGGATAGCCGATACGATGATCCGGGCGAGGTTTAGAGCATAAAACGGCCACAGAACGCATTGTGGCCGAACTTTTCCCTGATAAGGCGGACTTGGATATAATGGTGTCAATCCTCGATGGCCGGCAGGCTATCCACCGCCGCCTTCTTCCGCTCATCAAGGGCGCGGACATACCCTTCGACATATTTCAACCCGGAGTGGCCCAGAAGGTTTGCCACCACCGCGACATTGGCTCCCCCCGTGAGGATATTTGTGGCGAAGCTATGCCGGGCGCAGTGCCAGGTGATGTGCTTGTCTATTCCGGCCCGAGCCGTCCACCGCCTCAGCGTTTTCAGGCACATCGTATGGCTGGGAAGGTCGAAGATTCGGTCTTGCCGGAACCTGCCGTTTTCCTCGGGCGTGCCGATGAGCTCCAGCAGATCAGGACGCAGGGGCATCGTCACCTCGCTATGCTCACTGTGGCGCTTGGTTTTGTTCTGGTCGAAGGTGAGGGAGGAAGTGTCGTAGTCCACCTGCTCGAAGGTAAGGTCTTTCACATCGCAGAAGCGGATTCCCGTGTATAGGCTGAATATGAACGCCCGGCGTATTTCGGGGTTCTCTCCTTCGTAGTGGGTGGCGATGAGCTGCCGGATTTCGTCCGGGGTCAGCACATCCTTCGACTTCGTGGGAACGCCCTTGGCGCAGATGATACCCGAGCAGGGATTTCCCTTGATGATGCCTTTGTCGGCAGCAGCCTTCACCACCTTCTTGAACCGGGCGAAGGAGGTCTGGGCGCCCTCGCCGCTGCTATTCTCCGTCAGGTAATCGGCGTACTGCCTCACCAGCTCGCGTGTCAGCTGGCCGGGTTTGAGCTGGAAGCGGTAGTGTTCGTTCTCGTTGATTTCGTGGAGGCCGTAAACGCCCTTGTGCCGTTCCGCCCATTCCTGATCTATCGCAGCAATCTCCGCCGGGGACTTCTGGATGGCGCACTCGGGCCGATTCAGCCGGAGGAAGGTCTTGAACCGTGTCACCGCCAGCCGGATATTCCGCAGGTCTTTCAGGGTGTAGTCCTGAATGTATGTGTCGAAGAAGGAGATGAGGTTGTCGTTCTTATGGGTGTTTACCCTGTAACCCATGACATCGCGGAGCCGCTCCTGCTCTCTCTCCTGCCTGACCTTCTCGGCCAGCAGCAGGGTTTCCCGGTTCTTCTCGCGTTCCTCCGGCGTGCGCGGCTTGGGGTTGAGGTAGAGCTTCAGTTCCTCCTTCTTGCGGTCATGCCTGACGATGAACATAGGCTTCCCGGCCATTTTGCCGGAGGTATAGTACATCTGCTCGCCGTTCTCATCGAGGCGCGGCGTTGAGGTTCGGCCATAGTAATACTCCAGATACAAGGCGATGCGGCCATCCGCCAGGAACCTCCGCTTGAGCTGCGGATTTTGCTTGACTTTGACTTCTCCCTTCGCCATGTGCTACACCTTTATTTATTTGCTCTTGTTATGCTTTTTTCTGCTCTTGTTTGTGCAAAGGTACAAAAAGGAATCGGGAAAGTGTACTCCAGGTGTACTCAAAGTGTACTATTTTTCAATACCAAGAGCAGACAAGAGCAAAACGGCCTCCCGAAAATACGCCTCAGAATGCCGTAAATCGCTGGTTTGTTTGCTCTTGGTTGCTGATGGTTGTTGGTGTTGTGTTCCGGCTCCGGGTACAAGAAGACTTTGTAAGCTGCTGAATTTCAAGCACCATACAAAGTCTTTCTTTTTGTATCCCCCAATTTTGACCACACTTTGACCACATTTTCGACCACGATGGCATTATTCTGGCCATCGACCCCACTACTGAAGAACTAGAGGCTCTGCTGCAGGAAAATTTGTAGGAAGGGTATTCCCAATAATTGTTAAATTAGGCATACAATATGTAAAGTTTATTTGACAATTAGGAAATTTATTTTTACATTTGCGGCAGATATAAAAGTAACTGCCCTATGAAAGCACGCAATTACCTTCTTCCTTATTCCTACAAGAAAGTAGGAATGTGGATGTTTCTGCCTTTTGCCGCATTATGCCTGTGCATTTTCTTTAACGTCAACCTTCCAGAGATAAGGGTTCCCTGGATTGCCGTTGGAGACGATATTTTTTACAAAGGAGAGGCTGATATGATTACAACGCTGGGGATGCTGGGCTTGCTTGTTTCGCTCTGCTTTATCGCTTTATCCCGAGAGAAGGACGAAGACGAAATGACAGGCCAGATCAGGATGCAGTCCTTTGTTTGGAGTTGGTGGTTTACGGCCATCATCCTGGCTCTGGGCATCCTGTTCATCATGGGACTCGATTTCCTGTCATTTACCTGTGCGGCCATCTACTTGTACTTCCTGGTGTATATCCTGAAGTTTAATTTTACGATGAAAGCGATCAGGAGGGAAGGGAAATGAAAAACACGGTCAGAGTTGAGCGGGCGATAAAGGACATCACCCAGCAGGAACTTGCCGCCGCCGTAGGGGTGAGTCGGCAGACAATCAATTCTATCGAGGCGGGAGGTTACATCCCCTCCGGAGTATTGGTATTAAAGATTGCGAGGTATTTCGGTAAACCCGTCGAAGCTATCTTTGAATTGGAAAATAACGACTAAAATTTTATAAAAATCTTCACCTATGAGAAAATTATTGACAACGCTCATGGTACTGGCCGCGATCTTTGTCAGTACAGAAGCTTTTGCCCAGGATCCTGTGCAAGCGCAGGAACAGCAGGATGTAAAACCCTACAAGGTTTATTGTGAGATTGTGGCCACGCAGAAAATCTTCTCCAACAAATCTACGGTGGAACTGGACTTCGGCCAATTTGCCGGTTTCTGGAGCTCGGACCGCCAGCTGGTGGATGAGCAGGGAAATACCATCAGTTTCAACTCCGCCCTGGATGCCGCCAACTATATGGCACGCCGGGGGTGGGATCTGGAAGAGGTCTTCATTGTCCAAGACATGACCAAGGGAGATTCCGGTACCCCTCGCTACCACTGGGTTCTGTCCAAGATCGTCACGGACGATTCCCAAATCACGGAAGGCCTGCGTACCAGGGGAATGATAAAGTAGTCCCGCCGCACTTTCCATACGAAATAGCGATGCCGCAGCATCGCCGCGCCGCTTCTGCGGCGCTTTGGTCATTAAAAGGAGGGTCAGAGAAGGAGGCGGCTTCAGCCGACGACTGGTACAAGAAAGGCTCCTTATTAGGAGCCTTTCTTGTACCAAGTGACGTTCTCTTTTCGAACTCCATGCTGGAAGACATGGAAAAGATTTGGGCCTTGCGTGACATCATCCCAGACCCTAATTGTTTCGGTCAAAAAACTTGATTATTGTCGACCAGCCTGGCGAACGATGATGTCAATGGGATGTGTGCTGCCATCACGTTCGGAAAGATAGAAGTGGCCTTCGCGGTTCCCGTCTTCCTGATTTGCTCTCACCGTGAGCGTGACGGATTGTATGTTGCCTTCTTCTGATTCGACTACTTCCCACTTTTTGAGGTCAATCCACTGTGGACGAGCGTTCGGATTCTTTCGGGTAGGTGAACCCCATGACTTGATATATGTGGTCTCGTCGTAAAAACTCGAATTATAGTGTGCAGGATAGTAAGTTTGGAAGGAGACAGTGATTTCGGAGGCATCAGCAGAAAGGTCAAATTCTTTCGCCGAAACGGTCATGGGGTTGCTGCGATTCTGAAAGATAAGAACCTGGGCGGTTTCTTGTCCCGAGGTAATGGTCAATATTGCCTCACGGCTTTCGGGAGTCGGATTTTCCGAGCAAGTCAAATGTAATGTACTACCATTCCCTTTTATACGAGGATACTCAACGGTACACCAATCACAATTGATAGAAGCCGTGTAATCACTGACACCATGGATGGTGATACCGCCGCTGCCACCAGCCCAATGGAAGCCGAAGGGGTCTTTTCTTGTTGAAAGATGCTCTTCTGGAAGGAGGTTCGTTTCATCGCATGAGAAGACAACAAATAGAAGTACGCTGCAAAGAAGCCAAAAGATAGTCTTTTTCATAGATGTAGAGTGATGTGTTTGACAGATAGATGCGGAATGATTATCAAATGTTGAGTCAGTAAATGTCAACTTTCAGCTACCGCCACTTGTACAAATTACATTTCCATCAAACTGGCGCAAAGGCATCCCCTTCAGAAGGCCATGAGGGGGTGATTTTTCGAAAATGGCAGACGCCAGGGGCCGTAATCGGCCGGTGGCGCAAGATGAGTGACCCGTGAAGAGCGTTCGGGGCCGACTGGTACGAAATAAGCTTGGCAAATGCCAAGCTTATTTCGTACCCGGAGCCGCAGCGGAATTATCGTTGATAACGAATGGCATCCGGCCAGTATTGTGTGATAACAAAAGAGTTCATTATCAAAAGATTGATA
>JAEEGJ010007281.1_pt1 | contig 31952 bp, 25 predicted proteins | sample 8958761 | NCBI WGS metagenome assembly JAEEGJ01 (sample SAMN16246546, study PRJNA631951) | gut metagenome | biome: gut microbiome; feature: rumen; material: RS-attached | host: Bos | place: Iran: Karaj | collected 2018-10
TACAGCGTAAAATAGTAGTACCTGTAGTGCCACTGTTGCTGACAAACCTCACATCGGCGCCATAAGCCTTCATGTCGCGAGTCATCCTATAGCCATGTGGTGAAACATCAAAGAATGCCACAGGGAAGGTCTTCACACCCAGATAAGGCAACATCGTCATCACATTGCCACAGGTATTACCAATCTCCATCGTGAGGACCTTCTCCTCAAACTTGTTTCGTTTACCCACCACAAAGCCATCAGGATACTCCCGCTGAGTGATAATGTCGAGCGAAAAGTTACCAGTACCCAAGCAGGTCTTCCCTGCCGTCCCCTCTCTCAGAGAGTTAACCAAATTCTCTATTTCCTTATTCATGTACATCTTGTGTTATCAGTTTTGAATGCAAAGATACAACAATAAAGCCAAAATCAGTTCAAATTATATCTATAATTTCCTTGCTTTATAGAGAAATAATGTATATCTTTGCAGTCACTAACAAATCATTGACTAAAAATGAACGATAACAGAAAGGAAATCATCGACTTACTCCGTTCCACCCAACGTACTGGTATTGAGAACGTTATTGCTTGGCTCGACACAGATCCCAGTTTTTATGTAGCCTCTGGAGCAAGAATACATCATGACAATGTGATAGGCGGACTTGCAGCCCACTCACTGAGAGTGTACAATCATGCAAAAGCCGATTGGGAAAGTCGCGACAAAGCTTTCAAAACCAAATATCCTCTCGAGAGCATCATCATCTCGGCCTTACTGCACGATGTCTGCAAGAAAGACGTTTATTATATCGATGCAGATGGCAATCCTACATGGAATGAGGAGAATCACCGCAAAGGTCATGGCCTTCGTTCCGTCCATCTACTCGAAGAACAGGGATTGGAACTCACGCCCGATGAACGTATGGCCATCTGGTGGCATATGGGTGAAGGAAACGAGATGTCCCAACCTGACTACCCTGAGGAGTATGCCATCGCTATGCAGGACCCTTTCTGCCAGCTCATTCACAACGCAGATCATATGGCGGCAAAGGTGTCGGATAAAGAAAATAAGGATTTAAGATTAAACAGTCTGAATTGGGATGCCCAAAGAACACTCTTCAGAATGAAGAATGGAGGAGGTCGTTTTGTCTTCAGCGCTATTCGCACTGAAGTTTATAAGCATAATCTGGCTATTTTCAACGCTTGGAAGTATGAATCATCAGGTAAGGTGATTGACTTGATAGGAAGTCGTCAACAGTTGCTCGATGCCACCCAAGTCTATCGTGAGGCCGTCTCTGCAGCAGAGGTACCCGCCCGTTATGCAACCACTCGAACAGGCTGTGCCAACGAAGACTGTCTGGTAGTCGCAAAATCCTTGATCGACCGTGGTCTGAATCCTGCTGTCTTGAATCTGGCTGATGCCTATCATGCCTGTGGTATGTATAATAGTGGTTCAGGCGCACAGGAGGAGAGTCTTTGTCGTGCCTCTACCCTCTCGCTGACCTTATACCAATATTATAATAAGACGTGGGCAGGCAAAGCTGATGTTCCTCTGCGCCCCGTTAGTGCCTACCCTATGGACATCCATTTCGGTGGTATCTACTCACCCGGTGTCACGGTGTTCCGAGACAATCAGGAGACAGGTTTTGCGCTTCGCGAAGAACCCTATCAGACATCCATCATCTCTTTGGCTGCCCTTAATTTCCGACCTGGTCACAAGACCAACAATCTGGAATATCGTTCTGCCGATGGTGGTTTCACCACTGAAGGCCAAGAGGTGATGTCCGACAAGATCCGTACCATCTACCGCATCGCCCTGCTCAATGGTCACGACTCTCTCGTCTTGGGTGCATTCGGTTGTGGCGTGTTCCAACTTAAACCTGAACTCGTTGCCCAATACTTCAAACAGGTACTCGAAGAAAGTGAGTTCCGTGGCAAGTTCCACACCATTGTCTTTGCGATGCTCGAGGGTAAGGCTACACCTCGTAAAAAGGTTGAGGAAGAGGGCGACTTTGCTCCCTTCTACCAGATATTTGGAAGATTTGAATAACTAAACACATAAGAATATGAAACCATTGATGAGCGAGATGCTTGATGATACCAGACGTTATCTGGAACAAGCAGAGAAAACCGATGTATCCAAACTGAGAGACTTCCTGATGACAGAACCAGAGCGTCCGATGATCGCTACAGGTCAGGGTGGTTCCATTCCCCCTGCTGAGTATGCCGCCCTACTCTACAGTTCGAACTGCTCCATCGGCAAAGCCATGTCGTGCTATGATACCCATTCTGTATCGGATACAGCGATGCAGAACGCCAAACTCCTTCTGGTCAGTAAAGGCGGTGGCAATATTGATGTGAAAGCCTTCAAGAAGAGAGCCGAGTCCATTAACAAGCAGCACTTCCACATGTTGTCTACTGGCAAATTAGGCTTTGAGTTCCCCGACGGATTCATCAGCATCCCCAATGTCATCACCAACTTCGCCTTGCTCTACAAAGCCTTTACCGACGATGCCGACATCGTCAGCAAATTGGCACTCTCTCAGAAGCCTGAAGATAATTACACCTATCGCACTGTTAGCAGCCCGGATTCCAAGTCTGCCCCAGCCCTCAGTGAGATTCGTCATTTCCATGTGTGTTATGGTTCCTTTGGCAAACCGGTGGCCTTTAATATTGAGAGCGATATGGCAGAATCCGGACTGGTTGCTTGTATGCCTACCGACTACCGCAACATCTGTCACGGACGTTTCCTCTCCATCTCCAACTTCGTGAAGAGTGAGGAGCATCCTCAGAACGATGTAGCCCTCATCTTGCTCGTCACACCTCGTGAAGAAGAAATCTGCAAGAATCTGCTCAAATTCATGCCTCCTCAGACTCCTATTGTCGTGATACGTACTGACCTTACCAGTCCGCTGGCCTCGCTCGACCTGCTCTATAAAGCCAATCGTTTCATTGCTGATCTGGGTGAGAAACATCTGGGTGTCAATCCCAACGATCCTGCGAACTACGGGAAGATCCAGAAAGAAGCCCCCATCCACCATGTGGAATTCAAAGAAGACTTCAAACGCTTCGCTCCACTCTGCCTGGAGTCAGACATCAAGAGTCAGCCCGTAACAAGCGAACGATGGGAAACGGCCTTTGCCAATAAGGGAGGTATTGACATCTTGGGCATACAGTTCCCCAATACCGAATCCCCATTCTTATTGGCCGCCTTCGACGATAGCCGAGAAGCAATGAAGGACCAGGAGACCTGTGTTGAATCATATCTGGGAGTGCCCGATAGTATCAAAGCCAGTTATATCAACCATCGCTTCAAGATTGGTGAAATCAGGAAATTCGATTTTACGAAGAAGCCCGCGCCTTGGGTTGCCGAATGGAAAAAATGGATTGAAGCAGAACAAGCCCGTCAGCAGGGTGCCGACTGCTCGTTTGCCGACATCAGTGTGGATTTGCTCAATGATGCTTACATCAATTGGTTGGGTCAGACACTTCGTTTCAACAGAGAATCTGATGGACGTATCAGCGTCACAGCCATCTCTTCTTCCCTACCCGACCATCTGCCTCTGAAAGGTATCATCGGTGGTATCTGTGGTGATGTCCTGGGCTCCAAATACGAACAGGAAAAAGACAAAGTGAAAGTGAAGCGTGTAACAGTCAAGAATTTCAAGAAAGTGCTGATGAGCATGAATTACTCTGACGATACGATACTCTCTATGGCTGTTGCGAAATGGCTGATGACCTCTCCCCAACACGATAAAGAGACGCTCATCGACCTCTTCAAACACTTCGCTACCCGTTATAAGCACACCACCTATGGAAAGAGGTTCAGGGAGTGGGTTGTTTCCGATAGTCGTGAGCCCTATGGTGCTCCCACCAATGGCTGTGCCATGCGCGTCTCGCCAGTAGCCTGGTATGCCCAGTCACTCGAAGAATGTCTGGCCCTCGCCAAGACCACAGCCGAAGTCACCCACAACTCCGAAGAAGGTATTCGTGGTGCTCAGGCCATTGCTGCAGCAGTCTATCTGAATAGGACTGGAACATCAAAAGCCGACATCAAATCCTACATAGAAAAGACCTTCGGCTATGACCTCAACAGAACCACTGAAGAGATCCGCCCAGACTATCAGTTCGAGACTACCTGCGACAAGAGCGTGCCTGAATCCATTATCTGTTTCCTCGAAGGAACTGACTTCATGGATACCGTCGTCCGTGCCATTTCTCTTGGTGGCGACACAGACACCATGGCCTGTATGGCTGGCAACATTGCTGCAGCCACGATGCCCGTACCAGAAGATATTGCGAAAGGCTGCTATGAGACACTCCCCCTCGAACTGCGTGAGATTCTCGACGAATGGAACAGTAAATATTAATCAGTAATTGCAAATATGGAAACATTCTATCACGGCACATCAGTGCTATTCAAGAAGTTCGACATTAAACATGTCCTCGAAGGTGACAACAAAATCAAACATGGGGCGGGTTTCTATCTGACAACTGGCTATAAGCGCGCTGCTCACTATTCTTGTAAGCGCCCTGGGTCAACAGAATTCTATGTGTACACAGTTGAAATCCCAAATCTCACTGCCGACAATCACATCGAGTTCAAGGAAGCAGTTAGCCCTACAATTGTCAAACGTGCTGAGGAAAAGTTAGGAAAATCCATTCCTCATGAAGACACAGCAGATGGTAAACTATTCCGAAAATTCATTGCCAAGACTTTGTCTGGTAAGAAGAAAAACGAGAAGTTAACCCCTACCGACGAGATAGCTGCAGCCGAGTTCCTAGTTAGCATAGGAGTAATATACAATAAAGTACCTTTCATTTGGGACAAACCAGTTGTTCACTACGATGTCATCGTCATGAAGCCAGACGTTATTCGCATCCAGAAGATCGAGAAGGTTGAACTGGCCATAGACAAAAAGACTAAGAAACCAGAACTCGTTGAAGGCTCCCAGAAAGAAGTTCCATTAGATAGTTTTTAATCCAACATCCTCATGAGTTTACACGAACAGATCCAGCAATATTATCCCCAATACAGCGACATTCAGAGATACCCGGCAGACCAATGCGCCTGTATCCGCAAGACAAGTGAAGAATGGGGCATACTGGGTAATTTCTATCAAGCCCCTATCGTTGTCGAAGGCGTAACAATCGACTGCACCGAACGCCTGTTCCACCTCATGAAGTTCCGTGCTACTGCTGATGCCAAAGAAGGTATCAAGAGCGAATATGCGGTGAAGGCAGGAATGAACATTAAGATGCACATGAGGCCCATCTACCGCCAACATCCCGAATGGTTACGGGATGATTGGGGCGAGATGGTGGTCGATGTCATGAAGTTCTGTCTCCAGACCAAATACGAGCAATGCGAAGCATTCCGCAAGGAACTCGAGAGAAGCAAGGGGCTTTTCATCGTAGAGGACGAAACAGCCCGCAATGCCAGGAAGCACAAGGATGCCGACTCCTGGGGTGTGAACCTCGTTGGCGACCACTATGTAGGCCCCAGCCTTTTAGGTCGCCTTCTCATGGAACTCCGCGACAAGGGCAGGTTGGACTATACCCTCCCTGCCGATGCCTTCGAGTTCTTAAAGTTCCTCAGATGAGATCTGCTTAACAGACATGTCTCAAGGGGTTTCAATGACACATACTCTGCCGCTCTTGCGCATCCAACTCTCATGCTCTTTCAACTCCTTCTCTGAGCGGAGCACCCAGCAAAGGGGCGTACGCATGTTGGCAGGAATGGTTGGCTGAGACGCATAGCCATCCGTATAGATGAGAGCACCATCATATTCAGGATGCTTGGCCACAAAGTCGATGAAGGGCTGAAAACATGTACCGCCACGCCCTGTGACCTTGATGTTCTCCGACGCTTTGAGCAGTGTCTGCACTTCGCCTAATTCTGTATCGAACTGTACGACATCTATCTGCTGTATGCCGTACTGGAAGAAGCGGTTGATGGTGGAGTAGAAGTTCCTGAGGTCATCAGTTGAGATACTCCCACTACAGTCCACGCCAATCATCATGCGCGTTGTGAAATCATAACGGCTGCCCATCGCATCAAAGCCTGAGCGACGATTGGGACGCATACGTGTCAGTTTGCGCTTTTCAGACAGGATGGTTGCTCGGAATCCTGCCAGGATCTTGCGATAGTCAACCCGTGCCTTCGTGGAAGCCATGATTTCTTCCACCAACTTTCCCGGTAGCGAGCCCCATGACTTAACATTCTGGATTATTTCGTTCACCTGTGCTGCCATCAGTTCATCTTGCTGCCAGTTGGCGGCGATGTCGGCATATTCCTTTCCAAAGCCGCTTTCGCCCTGCTGACCATCAGCACCAGAATCTCCATCCGACTGGCCCTGCCCCATCTTCTGAAGAAGTTTCTGTATGCAGCGGGCATAGAACTCGAAATGCCCGTTGGAGGGCAGCCTGAAATCGGCAGGCTTCTCCATCTCAACTCTTTGAAGACGATAGGAATCACCAATGACACAGTTGCTTCCCAATGCCCTAGCCATGATGCTGCAACCATCTGGCTGACGATCGTAGGGATGTTTCAGCAGGATGCGGATGACCTCAACACGGAGCCGCTCCTCCAGTTCCTTGTCACTAATGTCTTCACACAGGTCTGGGTTAACCTCAATGACGCCCTTTCCTACACGGACATGACACGCCATGCCGCTGTTCTCTGCCACGCGATGGGTGCAGAAAACAGAGAACAGGGCCTCCTCGCTGAGAAACCAGCGTTCTGTAATCCTTGATATTCGCTCTAACATGCTATAGTTCCTCCACAAACTTATTGAGCATATCGTATACCTCTGTGGCATTCACGACCATGAAGACGATAGCCTGCTCATATGACCCTTTCTCGAAAATGCTCGTAAAGTTGGCAAGAGCCTCCTTCTTTTTGTTCGTGCGGAGAAAGTCGATATACTGGCTGAGATTCTTGGCAACAACTTTCTTCTCACGTTCATTGAACTTCGCGTTCTCGAGGAATCTGAACACTGATTCGTTGAGGATGGCAAACTCGTGCAGCTGATACTTCTCCACGGTCTTCATTGTTTTATCATACTTCAGCAAGAGATCTTTGCCTGTAATGACATCGTGCTGCTCAGCACTTCGTATGAAGGCTGCTGCCGCACCGGGTCCCACGATGCCGGCAATGATGCGCTTGTGAATATCCTTGATGACATCCACCTTGAGCATGATGTCGGATACCTTCTTCCAGGCACGACGATCTGCGCTCTTGTCGAGTCCCTGGTAATCGTGCTTCTGATTACCACTGTCGCCGTCAAGCCATGTCGGGTTGTCCTGAATGAAGTTGATGACACGCTCGTCGAGTCTCTGGCTGGCTGCCCAGCTGAGCCATTCCTCTACGGTAGGTTTGAACTCGTAGATATTGAAACGACTGACGAGTGCAGGATCGAGGTCGGTGAGTTGGTATTCGTCGCCATCGTTCACGGCTGAGATGACGTGGCTTCCTTTGGGCAGAGCCTTGCCTGCCAACTTACGGTTAAGGGTCAAATCCATCACCGTCTGCAGGATCTCTGGACGGGCACGGTTCAGTTCGTCGAGGAAGAGGACAATCGGTTTACCGTCCACAGGAAACCAATACGGCGGTGTGAAGTCGGTCTGTGAGGTTACGTTACCGTCTGCATCCAGTCTCTCCACCTTTGAGGGAAGGCCGATGATGTCTCCCGGGTCTGCCATCTGGCCTAGAAACAATGTGACCACCTTCATACCCTTGCTGTTAAAATAGTTGGTAAGGATTTCCGATTTCCCGATGCCGTGCTTGCCCACGAGCATGATGTTTTGTGTAGATGGGGTGAGTTCTAATGTTTCCTTGAGCTCAGAAGTATTAATCATGACTGCCATACTGGAAAATGTAAAAATGTAAAAATGTAAGAATGAAATAAAGAATTAGTGATAAATAAAGAAATGCGTTAAGTTACTCTTTTTATGTGCGTTGAGAAGCCGTTTCAGACTCTCAATCTGCTTAGGAAGACTTTCCTTGTATGAACCCCACCAGGCATCAAGATAAACACCGAGATGGGTATTGGGAATCATCACCTTGATCCTAGCCCGTCGTTTCTGCTCAATGATCACATACTTGAGACGAGGATAGTCCTTCATCGCTTCGGTGAATAGAGCCCGAATCCCGAGGAATGCCATGCGGTTGCTTTTGGCCTTCTGGTAGGCTTTGTTCAAGACGGCATCCCACCCCTCCATGTACTGCTCAAGATTCCGTTTCTGCCGTATCATCCACAGCGCGATATCCTTTGCATGGTATGACTTCAAGTACATACAGGTTATGTTCTTCTCATTGATAGTGACTTGTAATGATGAATAAGACATCTCAGCGTAGAGCGTGCATGCAGGTGACAATCTGACTACAAGTCTCTGTGTTGGACATGATGCCCTATTTACCGTCTCGAGTTTAAAATCATCCTTGCCAATGTCATCATTGCCTATCAGATTCATGTGGATTTCAGAGGGCGAAGGTCCCTTCCTGATGAAGGGGCGCTCATCGCTCAGGTTGTTAATCATGTTCATCTTGAGGTAGAAGTCAAGCGCATCGTCGTTGCTTCTGCCTTCCTCCAACAACCTGCGGATGTTGTTGTCAATCTGTACTTTTGTGTATTCCATATTTATGATATCTTACTAATTTATTGAAAACCAACGATTTTTCTGCGGTTCGATTCGAGTTTCTCCTGCTTTGCAAACTTTCTCAGCATATCCGTATCAACCTCCTGACCTGTCAGCACAAACTGCATGGTGGCTTTGCGGGCGATGTTCTCAATCTCACCACCAGTCACATCAAACTCCCTGGCCAACGTGTCAGCATCCTCCTCGTCAAGAGTGTCCACCAAGGATTGCCATATATGTGACTTCACCTCAGTGCCTGGTTTTTCAAACTTCACCTTGAAGATGAAGCGACGCTCGAAGGCAGCATCGAGGTTGGAGGTGAGGTTGGTAGTCACGATCATGACACCCTGGACATTCTCCATCTCCTCCAGAAGGATGTTCTGAAGCGTGTTCATCATCTGCTCTGTGCTATGCTCCACATTCTCGATGCGCTTCGAGAGGATGGCATCGCCCTCATTCAGGAGCAGGATGGGTGTCACCACACTCTTCGTACAGTATTGGCGATAATCAGAGAAGATCTTCTTCAGTTTGGCTTCGCTCTCGCCTACGTACTTGTCCTTGAAGTCCGTAACTTGCACTTGGATGATGTCTCGTCCTGTCTGGCGGGCCAGTTCATAAACGGTAGCCGTCTTGCCTGTACCAGGCTGACCGTGCATCAGAATGCAGACACCAGTGCGCATGCCCTTGCTTTTCAGACGTTCCTGAATGACCGGGAGTTGGTCTTGGGAGAGAATGTTGCGGAGCATCTCCACCTGCTCTTTTTCCTCTTTGTTATAGAAGAGAGCCTTGGGCGTGATGTCCTTGTACGACTTGACTCCGTTCATCTTCGGCACATGCTTGTCCGAGTGATTCAGCGGACTGAAATCAGCCAGAACCTCATGCTTCAGATAGTCTGTGGCAACATATTGGTTGATATCTGCCATACCGTCCACACACTTATGTTCTATGAGGTTCTCACGGAACAGACGATGGGTCCCCGTCTGCATGGCATCAACGAGACGTCGGTAGTTTGGCGTGGACTCGCGAGGATAGACCAACTGGACGTCACGAGGGCCTATACCTTCATTGTCGGAGCCGTTGTAATTGGCGTAATCGGCAATGATGAGCATCAACAATGACAGGCAGTCTGTGTCTTTGAAACTATTAGCCAATTTGCATATGGGCAGTTCTGCGTTGGCACTCACATACTCCTGCAGCCAATACTTCTCATCCTTGAATATAAGGTGCTCATCGTTGTAGCCTGCTCCAATATGTTCGGCCAATTTGTCCACAAACTCCTGTGTATCCTCACACTCCAGCACCTCAGGTTTGAATGGACGGTTCTCACGGATGGCGCTGACCACACCTCTTGCCAGCGCATAACCGTCATACATGCCGTCATGCTCTTGAGCGCCGCGGTGCTGCAGCCATCTCATCCGGAACAATTCCTCAAGGTCATTGTAGTATGTCATCATGGAGAGGCGTGTCAGGCCGAGTGTCTTACCCATTTGGCGGAACGACATAGGCTTACCTTCCTCAATGAGCATAGCGATGACTACGCACTGAACGGAGTTGAGGCCCAGTTTGTCGGATAAGAAGGCGAATGCTTCTGCACAGCGGATGAACAGGCCCTTCTTCAACTGGCTTCTGGGAGCGACATCATTAATGACGTTGAAAGCCTTGACGATGCTCCAATCGTCATGGATAGGCTCAACCTCCATTGATTCCGCCTTGCAGTCCTCTTCTGAGTTTTCAAGGTCTCCGAAGTCATCAATGAATTCGTCTGCCATTTCAAGGTCAATGTCTAGTGGAAAGTCTTTTTTCATAAAGTGTATCTGTTTGATCGAGTTTTGAATTCTACCACAAGCATACATTTTCATTTTAAATAGACGATACTTGTCATATGTATAAATATATTTGTTAATTCAGAAATAATTCGTTTATTTGCAGAAAAGTAACTATCTTTGCAGCATGAAGAAAATGATTAGTACCCAAGGTCTCTCGAATGGAGATTTCTACGACGAGAACATTGCCAGCGCTATCAAGGAGCGTATCTGCCCACGACTTGAGCACTTCTTCTGTCAGATGTCTGGCGAGGAAGTACATATCAATGTCACCTTCTCATTTTACGTGTCGTACGGAGAAGTGGAAGATATGTATCTCCGCTTTTTCATCGACAACCCCACTCAGGAGCGTTTGGAAAACTTCCATGATGTCTGCGAAATGTTTTTCGGCTTAATTGGCTTTATAGTACACGAAGAAGATCCCATCGTTTTCTACTATGCCTCAGACATGTACGACAAAGGCTGCCTGATTCAGGCCCTCGACATGTTGGGTGTCAGTCTCGAGTCTGTCATGTGTGCCACATTCGAAGAAAATATTGAGTCTGATGATGCCATTTACACCCCCTCAGGCGGCACCATCGTACAGGTACCCGATGTGCCCAAGTACAGGATTCAGGAAGGCACCATGTGGATGGCTCCCAATGCCCTTCAGAACTGTCCCCGTCTCAGACAACTCGACATCCCTTTTGGCATGATCAACCATCTGGAGATACTCAAGTCTGCCCCCAAGGTAAAATACAAGGAGTGGGAAACGCTCTATGACGGCACCATCCCCGACGAAGAGGACGATGAGGAAGATGACGATTTCATCCTCGACGAGCATGAGGTTGCCTACAGCAAAGACGGTAAGAAACTACTCTTCATCCGAAGTGGATTCCATGAACCCCGCTATGAAGTGCCCGACGGTGTGGAAGAAATTGCCGACTTTGCCTTCTGCTTCTGCAACACCTATGTTGAATTATCCATCCCCCGTTCCGTCCGTATCATCGGCGACAGCCTCTTCGGCAATGGCGGCCACATCGAAATCCGAGAGGAGTGATAATTTTTCTTAATTTTCAACTCATTACCCTCGACATTTCAAATAAAACCCTATATTTGTAAGCAGATAACCAATTTACCAACAATATGACAATTAAATATTCACCTAGCTATCAAGGCTTTACTTATCTTAATTTGAAAGACCAAGATAACAACTTGGCCCTTGATGTCGCTGTCAACAACACTGCAGGTCTGCTGGATTGTCTTGAACTATATGCAGGCAAGCATGTTGAGTGTCTCAATAGTAAGCAGCGAATTGCTCATTACTATTCAGCCATATATGATTACACGGAAAAGCACCCTCAACACAAACTGGCAAAATCCTTCCGCTTGGATGGTCTCGGCACAGCCAAGACCTGTCTTTTCTGGCGAGATCTGCTTGTTGAAGCAGGTTGGAATGGTCAGGCATCCACAGCCTCTGGCAGAATGGAAGTTTTGTGTGAGGTTGAAAAGTCTTTCAACTGCCCAGGAACTGGAGAGAGAATCCATGCTCTCATCTCCCATATCAACGAAGGATGTAGTCTGCCTCCTGATCTGACAATTGAGTTAGGATGTCCTGAGGACTGTCTGCCACCTTCAATAAAAGCCTTGTTTGACGCACTACGTGAACGTAAAGTAGAAATCCGTACGCCACAAAGTGAAACTGGCAATGGTTCTAATCTCTCATTGGTCAGACAACTTGTTTGTGGTCAGAATCAGAACACATTAACCTTGCAGCAGAACGATGATTCCTTCCAGATTTACAAATTCAAACAACGTCAGGATGCACTCAACTGGTTGACATTGCAGCCCGCAGAATCCTATAATGTCTGGATTGATTCCGATAACAAGGACTTCGACAATACCTTACGTCTTTCCGGACAACCTGTTTGTGGTTCCACCATGAAAGATGTTCTCCCGCAGGTATCGCAGTTACTAGTTATTGGCTTGAATTTGTTCCCACAGCCTCTTAATATCCAGTTCCTGTTAGAATGGCTACATGCACCCGTCAGTCCATTGGAGGGTATCCTTCGTAGGCCCTTAGCAGATGCCATTATCGATTCAGGAGGTTACTACAATCAGAAATGTCGGGATGTCATTGACAATTACCTAAAAGGTGAGTATGACATCTGGGAAGAGGGCATCACAGAAGAGGAAAAACAAGAGGTCATCAAATCAAAGAAAAGGAAAAGGTGTAATGCCATTCGCAGATTCCTGCCTCCTATGAATAAGCCCACTGACATATTAAGCTTAAATGACAATGTCAATAAAGAATCTGTCTATAAGTTTGTTCGCTTTATCTTGTCATGGAGTAAGAACAGAATGTTCCAGAACATCGATGAGAGTGTTAAGCGCCAACTTGGCACCATCAAGGAACAGGCAGATGCCCTGTTACTATTACTCGAGAAACAGACTCAAGACGAGATTCCGTTTGCAATAGTTCAGGGATGGATCAACAGTCTGTACGAAAAACAAGACTGCCCGTTATATGATGCAGAGCAGAATTGTCGCTGCATAATAGCCTCGCCTGCTCTGTTGGCTGACAAGGCAGATAGTACCATCTGGTGTGATTTCTATGGTGGAGCAATGCTCCCAGCCTCCTATTCGTTCTTGTCTCAAAAAGAGATAGATGTTCTCACAAATGAAAAGGTGAAATTATGGAATGCAGCAGACGAAAGACGTTATAATGCTTATCTCCAGCAGATACCGTTCGTCATGACTTCTGGTCATCTGTCATTGGTGGTGGTTGAAAGAGACGGAAGTACTGTCTTGCCCAAGCATCCGCTGATGATATTACTTGAGCAAAGTATTTCGAATCTGGATCTTGTTATCGAGGAGCCCTTGATTGCTGAAAAGAAATACAACGAAAGAAGCAATGTTGACAATTCACTCCACGATGCCAACTATCTGGAGATTAATAATACGGATCAACTGAGACGGAGAGATCAAGAGAGTGCTACATCTCTTGAGAGTCTTATTCAGTATCCATTCGACTATTCATTGCAATATCTCATGGGGATTCGAGATGATGGTGTGTCCACGATGATGCGACTCGATAGAACGCAAGGTGAAGTAGCCCATGCTGTCATTGCCACACTGTTCCACAAGGAAGGAGAGACAAACGATCCTGACACCATCCTTCAGAGAGTAACTGCCGATTATGATACCACATTCAGCAATGCCCTCTTGGAAAAGGGAGCCATTCTGCTGTTACGAGAGAACCGTGTGGATATTAAGATTATGAAGGACCGATTGAGGAATGCTATCGATACATTGCTCGACATTATGAGGTCTAACAAGCTTCATGTGGTGGATTGTGAGAAAGAAATCCTACGTAGACTTCAATTTGAAGGCGATCCTGATATCAAGGGATTTGTGGATATGATACTGGGCGACAACAACGACAATCTCTATGTCTTTGACTTCAAATGGACGAGTTCAAAGAGTAAATATGACAACCTTCTAAAGAAGAATAGCTCACTGCAATTAGCCTTATATAAAGAAATGGTTGAGCAGGAACTCGGCAAAAAGGTGATTGCAACAGCCTATTACCTCATGCCAGAAAATTGCCTCTACAGTATTTCTAACTTTAATGGTGAAAATACCAAGAAATTGGAGGAAGTGGAAAACGTTGGTCAAGATTTGTTCCTACAGGTTAAGAATTCATATAAGTACCGTCTGCAGCAGATTATGGGTGGGGAGATTGAACTAGCAGAAGGAAAACCGACAACAGATCTGCAATATGACAAAGACGTGGATCAAGAAGGCCTTATGCCACTTCGAAAAAGAGATGGAATGAAAGAGACTAATATATTCAGCAATTACAAATGTTTTAAGAAATAAGTATTTATATGGAAAGAGTAACATATATCAGTGCAGGCGCCGGTAGTGGAAAAACATACACACTGACCCATTTGTTGGCAGAACATATTGCCGGAATGCGTAAAAAAGAAAATGGGGAATGGGAACCTTGTGAGCAAGTTGATCCCGAAAAGGTCATCCTTACAACCTACACAAAGAAGGCTGCAGCGGAATTCCGCGAGAAAGCCAAGAGTGTACTCTATGAAGAAGGCAGAAACAATCCAATGCTTTACGAAGCAGCTGCCCGATTGGAGCAGGCCAGTATTGGAACCGTTCACGCAGTTGCAAATTCTTTCGTGCAGAAGTATTGGTACTACCTTGGACTCAGCCCACAGCAGAAAGTCATCGCTGAGGAAGATATCAATTTCTATATCAGCCAGTCTTTGGCAGAACTACCCACTGAAGACGAGATCAAGTTTCTAAACAAGTTCCGTTACCAGTTCAGCATTGAGAAACAACGTGTTCCTGGCGATCCCTCCAAGGGCAGCTATGCTGACTATGGTTTTTGGAAAGACCTCTTGGTGCAAGTCATTAAGAAATCAGAAACCTTTGGTGTAAAAGATATAGCAGAAAGCCGCCAGAAGTCACTCGACTTGGTCAGGAGTTTGTATCATGGCAATATGACTAGGCCTACCGAAGAAAAAATCAATAGTGTAATAAATGAATTGGTAAATGCTATCGATAACGCTCGCCAGATAAGAGCAAATACACGTGAACGACTAAAAAAGGAGATAAATAAATATAAAACAATACCTCAAAATATCACATTCTTATGGCTATGTGCTTTTAAGGATGCGTTATCTGACCCATTAAACAGAGCCACTATTGCCGAAAAATCTCCAAATGCGGTTTCTCTTAATGGCGAGATCAATATATGGAACAGTCCTATAGTGAGATCCATGAACGAGCAATTGGTCAACACCATCTTCGACATGGCAGAGAGATGGAAAGAGGGTTATGAGCAATATAAGTCTCAGAACCATCTTCTCGACTACGACGACATGGAGCGTTATATGCTGGAACTGCTCAAACGTGACGATGTGAGAGACGACATCAGCAGTAGTTACGAATATCTCTTTGTCGACGAATTCCAGGATAGTAGTCCTATACAAGTACAAATATTCGATGAACTGTCGAAACTGATGAAAAAGAGTTATTGGGTGGGCGACTACAAGCAGGCCATCTATGGCTTCAGAGGGACTGATACAGAACTGGTTAAGGCTGTTGTTGATACTATCAATAATGGTCAGGACGACAATCACCTCGCAGATCCACTCGACACATGCTGGCGTTCAGAACCTGCGATAACAAACATGGTCAACCATGTGTTTGTTCCAGTATTCCGTACTGATGGACTTGAAGAAAACATGGTTAGATTGGAACCCAAGACGAGGAATGCCGATGATCCTATGGTCAATGAGCCCTTACGACTCTGGAATCTGAAGTATGAAAGGAAAGATGAAGCCATTCAAGAAATTGGCCGCAGAATAGCGGTCATGGTCCAACAAGGGAGCAAGCCTTCAGACATTGCTGTACTCAATAACAGCAATAGCGACCTTAACACTTTGGCTGAAGAACTAAGAAAGTACAACCTTCCAGTTCACAGGAGTGATGGTTCCATTACAGAAGAGAAAGAGAAACAACTTCTCTTTGCTCTCTTGTCTCTGTTGGTTAATAAGCGCAACAGCATGGCCATGCTGCAGATTCATTATCTGACTACGCCTGACACATCATTAGGAGGACTGATCGACCAAAAACTGGAAGATCCGGAATTCTTGTCGAGCCATCCTCTGGTCCAACAATTATTTAGACAGAGTGACAAATTCAATCAGCAGTCAGTATCATCACTCGTGGAGAGTGTCATCATCGAGTTGGACCTTTATGGAGAAAGTCGTCATTGGGATACAACCTCAAGAGGATTCAACATCCTTCGTACCTGCATCGAGATTGCTCGTCAATACGAGGAGCACTGTTTGCAGTTAGGACTTCCTGCCACCATCTCTGGTTATATGAACTATGTGGATACCACCGAGATTAAGACTGAGGGCGATAGCGACGGCGTATGCCTCTATACAATTCATGGCTCCAAGGGGCTGGAATGGAAGTATGTCATCCTGACCTCTTTGGATAATGACTTGTATTATAAATTCTATTCAAGGAACTACTTTGGTGTTCAAATTAGACATGAATCTGCACCATCTACAGATAACCTCTTTGTTCCTATGACTATTACCGTTCTGCCATGGATTTTTGGTGCTGCCTATAATCCACCAGCAGAGATAATGGCTTCCATTCAAGGCGAAGACAAGAAAAAGGATAAGGATCTTATCAACTCTGTCAAGAGTGAGGCCAAGCGTAAACTCTATGTGGGTATGACGCGTGCCAGCGAGCACCTGATACTAGCACACATCAAGACGAATCACATTGGTGACCCCATGAAGTGGTTCCATAACATCGGTGTAGGAACGAATGAACTTACTGGTGATATGACCCAAATAGACATTTTTAAGTCAGAAGATCCCTCCAAACCTAATAAAGACTTCTTCACTATCGAGTGTTTACCATTTCCACAAGAGAACAAAGATGCACTCATCTATCCTTCTCAAAGGAACACCGACAAAGTCCTTTCATTACAGGTTGAAAATGCCGCTGACGCTTATGAACGTCGTGACATTCAACCCAGTATGATTGAGTCTGTCACTGAAGAAGTAACAGTGCTACTTGATGAACCTCGCCAGCGCATTCCTATCGAGAACGTAAGGGATGAAGATACCATGGCAAAGGTCGGAACCTGCATCCACAATATCTTCTGTGCCATTGACGTCAATCACAATGAAGAGTTTGTGAAGTCTGCAATTTTGGCTCACGAAATGCAAAAGCATCTCACCAATGCCCAGCCTATCCTGCAGGCCTGGGACTGGCTCGTCAAATTCATGACTCAACAATTCGGCCCTGCCATCGCGACTTACCATGAGCGTCCTTTCAAGTATGAATTAAACGGCCAAATCACTACAGGCTCCATCGACTTGGTTTGGAAGACAGAAAAGGGTTGTATTGTCATCGACTACAAGACTTATCCTAACTGGAAAAAGGAAACTGTTACATCGCATGATAACAAGCACTATGCCGGCAAATACAAGGGGCAACTTGATTGCTATGAGAAGGCTCTCTCATTAAGTGGAGAGAATGTCTTGGCCAAGCTCATCTATTATCCGGTTAATGGTATGATAGTGCAGATTAAATAATTCCATTCATACATATACATTGAAGTACGGAAAAAAGATCAGATCCCTATACTTGCAATCGTAACAGCATCGCTATCGCATGAGTAAGGGCACCATCAAGAAATGGAAACTACGTTCAAAATAATAATCATATGGCAAAAAAAGAAAGAATCATCAATCATTCTTTTAAGACCCTTTTCTTCGACTATGACGGCACATTGTTTGACACTACGGAGGCCGACAAGTATTCACTCCGCAACAGAGGCTTGCGCAGGTTTACCCCTGAGTGGCATCAAGCCCGCAAAGAGTATGTGGCTCATATCAAGACGAGCCTGCCTTTTGAGGGCTGGCAGGAGGTGTTCCAGTTCATCATCGACAACAACATCCAGGCTGCCATCGTGTCGGGCAACAGTCGCCAGGTGTTGAATATGTCCGTCAAGGCATGTAATCTGTACGACGTCTTCCCACAAGACAAGATCAATCGTATCGGTGGTACGGATGTCAAAGGTAAGAAGATGTGGAAGGCCGATGGCGACCCTGACCTTTTCCTCCATGCCCTGAAACAACTCAACGTAGACCCAGAGAACGTTATTGCCTTTGGTAATCACACGCGCGATGCCCTAGCAGCAGACAGAGCCGGCATCAAGGCTGTCCACTGCCTTTGGGGAGTTAAGGAAGATGAGCAGCGCCAACTGATGCTCGCCGACCCTGACCACCAGTGTATCTCCTCCCCTCTCCAGATCATCGACATCCTGCGCGCTGAGCACGCGTCTGCCGGCAAATGCGTCTGAGCGCTGAGTTCTCCATAACACTCATACCTATAAATTGAAGACACATTTAGAATCAGATTGGTATATTTGCAGTCGTAAATGATTAAAAATTGAGTTTATGACAAGACAAATCTACAAACTGTTATTCTTTATGTCAGCCCTGATGCTGTGGGGCTGTTCCAGATCACTGACTGGCTCTGGCCCGAAATCTTCCTTCGCGACTCTCGTGGCAAATACACATGGGCCTGGCGCCGAGCCGAAGAATGTATCAAATAAACAATCAAGCATATGAAGAAGATAATGATTTTACTGATGGCTCTGACGATGTGTGCAGCCATCCACACTCAGGAGATTGAGAAGGTCGACAAGTTCACGTCAGGTTATATTAACGGGACCTACATGAACAAGTACAAAACCATTGACGGTGTACTCTATGCCGTAGGCTATGAGGGTACCAAGGACTGGATCCTTGTGCACTATCCTGCAGGAAGTCGAAACACCACCTATACAGTTCATCCTAACTGTCGCCGAATAGCCCGAGGTGCCTTTGAGGGTGCTGCCTATCTGCGTGAGATCTATCTCCCGGAGACTGTCAGTTTCATTGGCGAAGATGCCTTTGCTGGCTGTACCTCCCTTCAGGGCATATACTTTGGTGAGGAAAACCCCGCTGCAGTCAGGAGTATCGAGGCCGACAGCGACAGCAATGCTACTGAAGTAGCCCGATATAACCTCGCAGGACGCCCCTGCAGTCCCAACGACAAGGGCGTACAGATCATTGTCTACTCAGACTACAGCACCCAAACCGTCATTGTGGACTAACACGTCTGCCGAAATAATCATACCTATAAATTAAGGGTTGATTTTGAATTGGATTGATACATTTGCAACTGTAATCAAATCAATCAATTTGAATATGACAAAGCAAAAGAAAATCAATCCAATCTTTAAGACGGTGCTTATCGTCTTCGTGGCGGCCCTGATGTTGTTGGGCTGCGAGTGTCTTTATCCTGAAAAGGCGAAGGATCCTAATAACATAACCATCAGTTATCAGGGTGACCATCTTACTGCCGACATGCTGCCCGGACTCTGGCAGTGCTACTATCCGATGTACGTGGGCAATGTGGAATTCAAGGAGATCCGCATGTTCTCTACCCACAAGGCCGACATCATTATGGAGGATGTTGGCGGTTCGGACTACTATGCTGAAACTTTCAAGTGGCGCTTTGACGGCAACTACCTCTCGTTTACGAAAGGCAACACCACCTATCAGTTCCAGGTTACCGGCTTTATCTTCCCGGAGATCTACCTCCGAGACTCCCAGGGGAAATACACATGGGCCAAGCGTCGTACTGAAGACTGTATCAAGTAAATATACAACAAAAGATGAATCCCATAAAAATACGTTTTGCCTCGAAAGAAGAGGCTCAGAAACTGATATTAGGTAACACCCAGTATTATAACCGTCTGTCGCAGATGGACATCGACTGGCGTGCCAGAAAGGCTGATGCGACGCTCGATGAACTGATCGCCTTTGCTCAAGAACAAGTATCAGACTTCACCGAAAACAATATGGATGTCGTGATGCAATGTATGTCTTTCATTGAGCGCCAACTTGACCTCTTGGGCTGTCAGTTACCCGTACCTGACGAGATCATTTTTGTCAAGACCAACATGAAGGATGAAAGCAATGCATCGGCCTATACTACGAGGAATCTGATATTCCTGAACGAGAGTCTTCTAAGTCGATACAATGACCCTGGGCAAAGAAGTTTGGTCCCTCTGTCAGATTCTTTAACCATATTGATATCTCCCTTGTCGCCCTCGATGATCTGGAGCACCCCTTCCATTTCGAAGAAGCGTCAGACTTCTGGGACAAGATGGGTGAGAACACCGATTATGTGAATGCGCCTGAGGAATGTCTGGCCGTCAATTTCTCTTATGCCATTATCTTTGGAATGAACTATAAATACGAGACGCCGGAACTGATCAGATCCATTATCAGTACTATCAAGTAAGCAACAAAATAATAAAGATTAAAAACTGAGTTTATGACAAGACACAATAAGAAAATTCTGATTATTCCCGACGTACATGGGCGGCAGTTCTGGAAGAAGGCTGTCGGCTCTGGCGACTATGACAAGGTCGTGTTCCTGGGCGATTATCTCGATCCGTATCCTGACGAGCGGATTGGAGAACTGACTGCCCAGCACAACTTCGAGGATATCCTCTCGTACTACGACCAGCACCCCGACAAGGCGGTGCTGCTCTTGGGCAATCACGACCTTCACTACCTGTCGCCCCACTATCACGACATCTGTCCGAGTGGACGATACAATGAGCAGCATAGCGACTACTACCGGTTCCTGTTCACACAAAAAGACCGCTTCAGGCTGGCCTGTGAGGAGACAATAGGTAAACAGAAATATCTGTTCACACACGCAGGCGTGAACCAATACTGGCTGAAGCGCAACAAGAAACTGATTGTCGCACCTGACGCAGAGCACCTGAACCAGTTGCTGTTGACCGACGAGGGTATCGAGACCCTCGCGCAGGTGGGGATTGCCAGATGGGGCGAATATCTGACGGGCAGCATCATCTGGAGCGACTGCGACGAGTTGGCTTTGACAGATCCCCTTCCCCATGTCTACCAGATTGTGGGTCACACACAGCAATTCGACGGCACACCCGTCATCACCGACCACTTTGCCTGTCTCGATACCCGCTCTGCCTTCACCCTCTCGTCAGAGGGTATCAAGGCAGTGTAACCCGTTTATAGATATAACTAGAGGCCGATATTCCGGCCCAAAACCTACATTTGTGCCATGATTAACAATTTAAAAACACTGAAATATGCCTAGAAAATTAAAGATTCAAAAGAGAAACGGAATGGAGTTCGATTTCCGTGCTGGTAAACCGATGATGGACGTTGAGGAGTCTGAGTACAAGGAGCCCGACACCTGGACCATTATCACCGCCCTGAACCGTGTCCTCGACCAGGCCCAGGATTCACAACTCTCCGACGAGTTCTGGGAGTCGGTGAAGAATCCCCTCGCCTACCTGCGTGGTGAACTGGGGCTGACCGACATCCAGATTGTGGTGATGGCCATACTCATCGAGGCAGGCGAACCCCTCTCGTGGAAGAAGATGGGCAACTTCCTCAACTGCTCCCGTCTGCAGATAATGACCTACACTGAGGAGATAGAGGAGATGGTCAAGAAGCGCTGGTTCGTCCGCAAAGCCAGCCGCGAGTTTGGCAATCTCTTCGAGGGATTCGGGCTGACACGCGGGCTGATTACGGCTCTGCGCCATAACAAGACCTTTGTGCCCGAGAAGATTGACGGACTCACCGAACAGCAGTTCATCGACAAACTCGAGAGCCACCTCGACAAGCACATGAACGACCGCTGCGTCGACTTCAGCGACGTTGAGGAGTGGATGCTGATGCTGTGTGAGGCCAACCCTCACCTCCCTCTCTGCCAAGAGATTCTGAGGTTCAACGATGATATCCACATCCAGTCGCTGTTGCTGATGATTGTCTACGACTACGCCCAATGGGAAGGTTCCGATGGTGAGGGTCTGACCCTCGACACCATCAGCGATATCTATCCTGAGGAGTTCGAGTGTGACTTCATGCGCGAGAAACTGCGCGACGGTGAACACCCTCTTATGCTATGTGGCTACATCGAGCACAAGTGTGTCGACGGCATGGCCAACAACGAACAGTATATGCTGACACACAAGTGCAAGACCGAACTCCTCTCGGACTATAAGCCCAGTCACAAGAAGTGCAAGCGCATGCAGGAGCGTATGGGCAACCGTCTCCTGAAGAGCCATGACACCATCAAGGAGAAGACCCTCTTCTTCAATGAGTCCGAGCAGCAGCAGATTGACCGCCTCACCAGTCTGCTTTCTGCAGACAACTTCCCCAACATCCAGAAGCGCCTCGAGGAGCAGGGCATGCGCAAGGGCTTTGCCTGCCTCTTCTACGGAGGACCTGGCACGGGAAAGACCGAGACCGTACTGCAGATAGCCCGTCAGACTGGTCGCGATCTCATGCAGGTGGACATAGCCGGCATGCGCGACAAGTATGTTGGTGAGAGCGAGAAGAACATCAAGGCCGTCTTCCAGCACTATCGCGACCTCTGTCGCAACAGTGAGATGAAGCCCATCCTCTTCTTCAACGAGGCCGATGCCCTCATCAACAAGCGCACGGAGAACATCGAGCACTCCGTCGACAAGATGGACAATGCCATGCAGAACATCATCCTGCAGGAGATTGAAGACCTTGATGGCATTCTTATCGCCACCACCAACCTGACGAGCAACCTCGACAGTGCCTTCGAGCGTCGATTCCTCTTCAAGATTGAGTTCCACAAGCCCACCACCGAGGTGAAGAGCAAGATATGGTGCTCCATGCTGAAGGACCTCAGCCCCGACGATGCCCGTCAGCTGGCCTCCCACTTCGACTTCTCTGGCGGACAGATAGAAAACATCGCCCGTAAGCGCACTGTCGACTACATCCTCACGGGCAAGTTCGCCACCCTCGAGGAGATTGAGTCCTACTGTCAGGCGGAACTCCTCGACAACAAAAAAGAGCGTCACCACATCGCCGGCTTCTCGGCGTAGAGGGATTTAGAATATTTAACTGAAAAAATTTGGGCAAAGGTGCAATTCCGTTGTACCTTTGCCACAAAACAACAATCATGACAGAGAAAGAGATTAAAGACAAGGCAGGAGCCCTGCACCAAAGACTCCTGGACGATGAGGAAAACTACGTCAAGCTGATCAACCTCCTTGAAGAATACCAAGAACTGTCCGACCAATATGGTCTGATGGTCTCAGCAGCTCTGAAAGACGGACTGAAGAATTATGAGCACTACCTGAAACTGGAAAGCGCACTCTCACCACGATCCATCATCATTGAGAAGAAGGGCGATCCTGCGACGAAAAGGGTCAAGAAGTCCGACGCTGAAGGCTATTACCGTATCGCCTTCATCATGGATGATGGCAGTCGCCAAGTCGTGCATTTCGGCAGAAAACAGACCCATGCGCTCTACATTCTGTTCCTGCTCTGCTCACAGAAGAACGGTCTGTTGGCTGATTTCTTCCAGAAAGAGGGTGCAGAACTCACACCCGTTCTCCAGACGGTTACCAGTCTGATTCAGAAGATCTATCCCCATATGGACAAAGAATCTGCTGAGACCATGGCCAAGGATTTGGGACCAGACCGCTCTTTCTCCGACACCCTCCAGAAGATGAAGGCTCCTGTGATGGACTGTCTGAAACAGGCCAAAGCATACCACGACGAGTATTGGTACATGCCCTATTCTGTCAACCTGAAGAAAAAGCAGTTGTATCGCATGCACATGCCACAGGTCAACATCGTTTATCCCCCAGAGTTCCAGTCCTTCATCGACGCTCTGCCTGACGCGCTGGACATCCTCCGTCAGGAAGGCATCGATACCAACGGCTTGAGCAAGAATCTGGAGTATGACTTCGCCCAATGGAAAAAGGCAGCTGAAGAAGGCGATGCCGACGGACTATACTATATGGGTGTGTACTACGGTACTGGCGATGTCGTATCCCATGACTACCAGAAATCTGTCGACTATCTTGAGAAGGCTGCAGAGAAGGGACACCTTGATGCTGTCTTCCAATTAGGTGTCTACCATATGTTTGGCTTCGGTGTGAAGAAAGACATCCACAGGGCTCTCAACTTCTTCGAACAGGCTGCTAAGGAAGACCACGCAGAGGCTGCAGCCTGGGCCGGACAAATCTATGAATATGGTACAGACGGCATCAAGGTGAACCACAAGAAAGCTTTCGATCTCTATATGATTGCAGCCCGTCATGACAACGAAGAGGCCATGTGGTATGTCATTCAAGGCTATCTGTTGGGACAAGGCACCAAAAGAGACTATCCCAAAGCCTACGAATGGGTGGAAAAGGCAGAAAAACTGGGTTATTATAAGATCACCTTCCTTTACGGTGTCTTCCTGTTCAATCAGGGTGAAGAATACTATGAAGATGCGCTTGATTATTTCATCGATGCCGCCAACGAGGGTATGCCTATGGCGTACTGTATGATGGCAAAAATGGCCATTAAAGGCTATTGCAGGACAGATGATGATATTGAGGAGGCAAAAGAATGGCTTCTCAAAGGAGCAGAGGTGGGCGACGAGACTTGCATCAACGCCCTCAAGAGAGCATATCCTGACGTCTACGAGGCATACAAGGAAGAATGGGAGCATCCCGTTTCCCTACGTGAACTGTTGATGCAGCTGGTCATGGGGATGGATCACAACGAACAGGAATCCTTCCTCCTGATGACCGATGCTTACAGAGAGAGATGGCACGAGGGCTACCTGCGTGAGATCTGCAAGCAGTTGAGTATCCACAAGCCCTCTGACGATGACAGTGGTGACGGCGGTCCCAAGCGAAAGATCACCATCAGGAAATCCAGACACGGCGACGTCGCCTACGAGCTGGTACTGACACTGGCCAATGGCGAGGAAGTGGTTGTCAATAGGATTTATCCCATCAGTTTCGTACTGTTCCTGCTGACCATTATCTGCTCCTACAAGAACGGCTACACCACGGCGATGGCCAAGGACGAAACCTGCAGACCCATCCTGAAGGAACTGGTGCGATTGGTATACGACAATCAGATTGCCAACCTTGACAGATATGTGGAGGAGAATATGAGCCATGAGCAAGACGAGGCAGAGAAAAAGAACGAGGACTACTACAAGCAATATTCCAACAAGGCCAAGATCTCCATTAAGGAGGCTGTCGGCCTTCGCGACGATGTCAACTGCTTCCTCTTCGGCATCTATCGTATGAAGGGAAGGAAGATCATCAGACGCACCAACCTCGACCCAAAAGACATCCTTCTTCCCCCAGAACTGATGGACCTCGCCAACAGGATGCCTGACGCACTCGATGTATTACAACTGACTGAATACCAGCAAGATAAGAATATATTGAAAGAATAATCGGTTATTCACTTATACCTATACATTGGGGCTTAAAACTTGGTTTGAGCCCTTTTTTTACGTACCTTTGCAAACAGAAATCCGCGGATAGTCCAAGGATATATATAAAAATAAAAAAGGTATAGAATGACAGAGAAGATTGAGCAGATGATGAGTCAAATGACAGACGCGGAGATTCGCGAGCGTTTGGCTGAGTACATGGAACGCGATGTCACCCTTCGCCCCCCACTCATAGCAGTGGAGGTGAGGATGAAACCCACCTACGATGCGAGTTGTCGTTACGATGTGCTCCTCATCGATGAGGAGGGGGGAGAAACCCCTGTGCAATTCCACGACCGTTACTCACGGCTCCTCTACATCTTCACCCTCCTCAACCCCAAAGGCTTCCAACGTCGTCAGGCTTCGGCCAACCACTATAGCGCTCTTTGTCATCTTTACAGTCAACTCTACTTTCGAGATAGCGATGCGTTGCTGAGAACTATCGATAGTACGGATATCAAGCGTCCTGGACAGTTCCTCTGTCAGTACGTCACCCAAGCACGCAGAGCTATTCGCGAGGCCTCACCCCTCGCTGAGCAGTTCGCCATCGACCGTCCACAGTCGAACAATGGCAGGCTGCTGATACCCTTCGTCTCTCAAGGAGGCACCGTCATCATCGATGCTTCGCTCCTTCACAACAACATGTATAACGTCTAAACACCTTTCTTATGTCCACCAACAAGGAAACCAACACCATGAAGAGCCTCAACAATGGGCTCAACGATTGCGGGCTCGATATCGTGAGCTACATCTTCAAGTCGTTCTCCAAATCGGAACCCCTTCCCCCCGATGAGGAGCACACTCTTGGGGAGGAAATGAAGCAAGGCAACAACAAGTCGCGCGAGAAGCTCATTAAGGCTAACATGCGCTACGTCGTCGAGGTCGCGTTGAAGTACACTTGGTCCAAAACCCCTCTCGAAGACCTCATACAAGCAGGTTGTGAAGGTCTCGTGAAGGCTGCTAATAACTACGATGCTTCCCTTGGCTGTCGTCTCATCTCCTTCGCTACATGGCACATTGATAACGAGGTACACAAGGCAGCTGTCAAAAGGATGCGTGAATTTACGATTCTCGATGCCCCCTACAAGGGCAAAAAAGATGGCGAAACCAAGGATGAACGCATAAGCGAATCCAACCACGAACACATTTGCGGTGATTGCACCCATAATGCAGATTGGAACCTTCGCTATCGCGATATGCTCAAGGAACTCATGCGTCGTCTCGATGAGCGCCAGTATGGCTTAGGCCCTCTACTTGGCGATCTCCACGAGATGCTCCAAAAGGGTCACTCCACCTTGGATTTTGCGCGCAAGCATTGTCTCAACGAGCAGCAGATGAAACGTCTCTTCGCTATCATTCGCGAAGAGGCGGGTCCTCACCTCAAGATGGCCGCATAAGAAATGCGGCATCATCTGGAAAAATTTACATCTATAGGTATAAATACATCGAAAGTTTACAAACTATTTAATATATTTAGAACAGAAAACAAAAGCAAGGGCGGTTGACGCTATCTGGAGAGATACTTCGATCTGACCGCTTTACAAGTGAGGCAGAGTGTATCTCCAATCGGTTACCTGACCGATTTTGTTACTCAAAAAATAATGCTCTCCACATTCCCAAAAGGGACTTTTCACCGCCCTCTGCTTTTTTTCAAGCGTTCTTTTTACTTATTGATACATATATAGCGTATGAGTTACAACGAACAGCTTCGTTGTGACTATCTGACCACCAACCACGAAGGTGCACTGGCATGGCGCATGACGCCTGAATGGGAACTCTACACCACCGTCGTCACTACGATGGGTGTGGAAGACAAGTTCTACGAGGGTGGAGAGGAACGCGTACGTCGCATCGCCGATCTGGTGCGAAAGGTCGAGCCTGAATTTGTAGCTCAGCTGGCCGTCTACACCCGTGAGGAGATGCATCTGCGCAGTGTTCCGCTTCTGCTGTTGGTAGAACTGGCCAATTGCCATCAGGGCGATTCGCTTGTGAGCAAGGCTGTCGGCAGAACGATTCAGCGTGCTGATGAAATCACCGAACTGCTCATGTGCTACCTCTGGCGCACAGGCAAGAAAGACCTCTCAGGTCTGAGCTGTCAACTGCGCAAGGGTCTGGCAGAGGCGTTCAACAAGTTCGACGAGTATCAGTTCGCCAAGTACAACCGCAAGAACCGCAAGGTCACCCTGCGCGATGCACTGGCACTGGTACACCCGAAACCGAAGGACGACCGTCAGGCCGACATCTTCCGAAAGATAAAGAGCGATACGCTGGAAACGCCCGTCACTTGGGAGACCGAGTTGTCGGCTGTAGGCCAGCGCCACTTCGACTCTAAGGAAGAGAAGGAGGAAGCCAAGCGTGAAGTCTGGCGTAAGCTTGTACAAAGCCGTCGCATAGGCTACATGGCCACCCTGCGGAATCTCAGGAACATGCTGGGGCTTGGAATGGATGAGGAGACCATGCAGATGGTCTGCGACTACATTTCCAACCCAGAGGCAGTCCGAAAGAGCAAGCAGTTGCCCTTCCGATTCCTGTCGGCATTCCTTGAACTCACCGAAAGTAAGAACGTAAACCCGTTCACTTCCCACACACTTGGCAATAAACTAAGCAGCCTCCATATAAAGGTCTGTAAGGTTCAGAAAGTCGTGGAAAAGATGAGGCAAGGTTATTTCCCCAAATCGGTCCGCGTCGTCAAAAGGTTCTATCCTCAAGATGACAGGTGCATCTATAACCTGACAGATGCCTTCATGAAATTGGGCTTCCGTCCGAGCAAGATGCATTCCAGCTATCGCACCAAGAAGTGGAAGTATTGCGAGCATCCATCCGAGAAGGATATGAAGTTCCTTGAAAGTCAGGAAAACCACCTCTTGTCACTTCGAAACACGCAGGGGAAGGTCGAGGAAGTTCTCCAATCGCTTGAGTCTGCAGTCTGTCACACCGCTGAAAACATCCCCGGTTTCGATGAGAACACAAGGGTGTTGTTGGCAAGTGACACATCGGGGTCCATGAGAGCGCGTGTAAGTAGAAATAGTTCCGTCATGCGCTATCACATCGGTCTGTTGCTCTCTATGCTGATGCGGCATCGCTGCAAGAATGTGGTGACGGGCATGTTCGGTGATATTTGGAAAGCCATCGACATGTCGTCAGTAAGCATCCTTCAAAGCACCGTGGATATGCTATCGCGTGAAGGCGAAGTAGGCTATTCCACCAATGGCTATAAAGTCATCGACTGGCTCATCCAGGAACATCGTGAGATGGACAAGGTGATGCTGTTCACCGACTGCCAGCTGTGGAACAGTGAAGGATGGTGCGGAGATGCCCATCTTGCAGAATACTGGGACCGCTACAAGCGCGAAGTGGCGCCACATGCGCGCCTTTACATCTTCGACTTGGCTGGCTACGGGCAAAGTCCCATCAGCATGAAGCGTGACGATGTGTTCTGCATCGCAGGCTGGAGCGACAAGGTCTTCGATATCCTTGCAGCAGTGGAACGTGGTAAGAGTGCTATCGACGAGATCCGCCGGATTGTCGTTTAGCACGAAGGTTAGATAGGTCACAAAGAGGTTTGAGGATGGACTTCCGGGATGGGAGCCGCCTCGCAGATTTCCCCCTTTCCCCAGGGGTTCCGGCGGAGATACAGCCCGAACGTCCTCGATCGAGGCGTTCGGGCTGTTTTGCATTTGAATAAAAGAGTCATTTTCGTTTGAGGGCTCAAGGTGAGCGCTATTATAGCCTGAACAAGCCCTTTGTCTTGAAGAGTTACAAGAGACACTCTGTGTGCCTAAAGCCATATGATGCTCAGAGATTTGTTATAGCATGACAATGCCCAACGCTTCTTCAAATGGCGCAAGTACATCTTTCCGTTTATTACGGATGGCACTCATATCAAGGGCTTTGATGAGTTCGTTTGTCTCATATCCCTTCTTGTAGGTTCTACGAGCCCTTTTATATAAATCTAGCATCCTCTGATAACCATTCATTCCCTTTAACGACGAAGGAACTTGTTTCAAACGAAGAAAGCCACAGACACCTTGCAAATCATCAAGAATCCAGTCTTCAATGGAACTCTTGACACCAATGCAGATAAAATCATCAATACCCATACGCTTAACACTTTTGCAAATGTCATTCCACTTGACTATTTGTGGTTGCTTGACCTCGAAAACATCTGTGTCGTATGAGCAACAGACTGTCTTGATCTTGTAACCGTCATTCAAGGCTGTGGGTAAGTATTCGTTCTTCAATTTTGCTAGCAGCTTGCTAGAGTATCTTGTCACACCTTTTAGGTTACACACATCATACGGCAACAATTTACCGCTACTGGCAGATGTGTAATAATCAATGAGGGCTTTGAAGAAAACCTCATCGGTATCTCCTTCTACAAATATCAACACATGCGAAGGGTTCATCAATTTCTTTTTCGCCATCGCCTTGTTTTATTTGAAGAAAGATGCCAGTTTCTCGCTGTCATTCTCCATGTCAAGCATGAAGTCAAACATGAACTCGCCAAAGGTCAGTTCCATGTCACCGGCATATTTATACAGATATTTCAGTTTTGATGGATTAACTTTCGCAAAATGTGCAAGTCCGTCATGCTTGGGAATTCCGAAATACATTTGCTCTGGCTGCATATACCGCATCAGATAGGGTGAGTGGCTTGTCATCAGAATTTTGGTATTTGATGCGTATGCTTGTAAGGTAAGAAGAAGATTCTCCATCAGCTTTGGATGGACGGAGTTTTCTGGCTCCTCGACCATAATCATTGGTATGTCTTGCTTCTGAGCAGCCATACACAATGTGAATAAGAAAATCATACGCTTACTACCGCTTGACAATAACCGAATACTCGTAGGCATAGAATTAAACTCCTCCTGCACTCTTATATCATAGATCTTGCTGCGTCCGTCACCCAATGTGATTTCATTAGGCTCAAATGATATGACTCCAGAAATCAGTTGCTTAATACCATCTGACAGGATGCTGAAACTATCAGCATCCGTTTCCTTCATCCTATAGATGTATTCGCTTAAAGTCATACCGTTAAGCAGAGAGATTCCTTGACCGCCTTCAACAGAAAAGTAGGTTTCCGGATTGTCTAAAGATTGCAAATTAGGAATGCCAATGTTACATATTTGTTTGGCCAGGTCTGACAGAAATAGGTTGCCACTTGCTATCATGGTAAGTGCTATCTGTTTTGGGGTAACTGCGAATGACTTATTGCATCGAGCTGTGGCAGACGGAACAATCAGACAGCTGTAGCCATTCCTGCGATTGATGAGTTGGCGGAACCTTTGTTCTTCGGTTCCTTTTATCTTGAACCATTCAGAAAGAACATAACCAGGGATTACTCCCTCTGACCATTTACATTCATAACCATATTGCACCATTTCTATTCGTCCATTCCTCTCAATGTGGCTATGAATCTCAAAATGGAAGTTCTTGCCCTGCATCGAAACATTGATGGGGAGGAAGCGGCTTGATAACATTTGACTTCTAGTTTCGTCAGAGGCTTTCAAAAGTGTCAAGCCAAAACTAATGGCACTGAGAACGTTACTCTTGCCATAACCGTTTGGGGCGATGAGGGCGTTTATCTCTCCAACGTCCAAACGGATGTGATCAATGTTAGAAAATCCCTCGATGATAAGGCTGTCTATAATCATAACTCATGCAAATAATTTTGCGCCAGTAACGCTTAAACCCGCCACAAAGGTACAAAACAACAACAACTCGTGCAAATAATTTTGCGTGAGTTGAATCATATTTAAATATTTTTATAGTTCTATGCCCTGAAAAAGGCACAGTAACTCATATTGCACCCCCCAGTACTTATACAAGAAATCCCCAGTGCGTCTCACGACGGACTGGGGAAGTGCTATGATACGGTTTACAGTTAATCCATGCAGGACTGCATGAGGAAGGTTGACACGAAGGCGGTAATGACCGTCAGGACAAAATTTGCAATTTTATTAATCGTTTCACGTTTCATATAATTGAGATTTTAAAAGTTAAAAATGTTCTTTATGCAGGGCGCTGCCCTGCAGGATAATATTTCTTACTTTCTTCGGCGCGAAGAAAGAAGCAAAGAAGCATCCACCTAACCCGAGCCTTGACCAATGGTCGACCTCTGTCGCGACTCGACAATGCCTGAGCAAGCTCCCATTGTTCTCGCTGCTCCATCGGTTCCCCTATATGGGAAGGATGTAACTGACTACGGGGGCAAGCCGCCCTCCGTCAGGGTTTTGGTATGGCTCACAAAGCCTGTGCCCCTACGGGGTGAGCCATGGGTGTTTATCGGCTGCGCAGAGAGAAGCCGGGACACGGCTTGATATTATTATCGGCTGGCGCATGGAGGGGCACACGATGACTTTTTATCCGCTAGCCCAATGATATAGCGCTTTTTCTGCCTCAATGTGAGCCCCTTTCCAAGGGGCGGCGCAAGCGGGGATGTAGACAATCATGGCTCGCCCGAAGGGCACAGGCTCTGCGAGCCATACCAAAATCCTGACGGAGGGCGGCTTGCCCCCGGAGTCAGTTACGCCCGCCCCATATAGGGGGCGGCTCGGTGGGGGTGGATGTCTCTTTTAGTTCTTTTCTCTGCGCCAGAGAAAA
>JAEEGJ010007283.1_pt1 | contig 31951 bp, 48 predicted proteins | sample 8958761 | NCBI WGS metagenome assembly JAEEGJ01 (sample SAMN16246546, study PRJNA631951) | gut metagenome | biome: gut microbiome; feature: rumen; material: RS-attached | host: Bos | place: Iran: Karaj | collected 2018-10
TACCGCTACTACAAAAAAGACCCTTTTATAATTGACCGATTACGCGTAATTTTAGACCTTATGGTGAAATACAATGAAGACTAAAACTATTGAATGGTGGAATAACCTCAAAAAGAATGAAGATACAGACGTTACAGCCATAGAGGGTGATACAGTCTGTTATATTGACGGTATAGCCTTCCTTATCCAGAGAAAGAACGGATTTAACAACGTTGTATGCTGGAAAGTAAAGACCTCTAGGAAAAATATTGTAGACACCTTCTACACCTTCCGCGCCTTCTGTGAGAAAAAGAAGATACAGTACACAAGAGTAGAAGGTATAGGAAAACATCACTACAAAATGCTCTATCTTGTATTAAAGCGCTGTCCTGAATATGTAAACATTGTCTATAACGAAGATGAAAGTAAAGAGTACGACCGCCATATCTGGTACATAAAAAATTACTAATAGATTGAGGAGTACAAAAAAATGAACGTTATGGAAATAGTACAGTCTATTTTAACTTACTTTTGCACTGCTGGCTTTGTGTCGGCTGTAGCATATTTCTTTCACCTATCAAAAAGAGTAACAATCCTGGAAGAACATGACAAAGACCAGATTGAAGCAGTAAAAAAAGTTGATAGCCTTTCTGACAAATTAACCCGCATTGATACGAAATTAGACCTTCTTCTTGAAGGAAAAATAAAATCAAAGGAAGATTAAATGATTTATCCCCAGACATTCGCAGCAGAAGTATCAAAGAACATTGACGCTATCGGCAAATATGGCTGCCTTGCTATGTGTTATCTTTATTGCGTAGGTATCAGAGACAATGCGCTTGAATATATCCGCATTCTTTCTGACTGTATGAACAAAGGTATTCTTGATAATGAATGCACTGTCCTGAATGCTTCTAAGTTCCTTGAATACGTTACCGGCAGAAAGTTTGACGTAACAAAAGAACAGTTCAATGATTTATCAAAAATTAAAGAGCCTTATCCGGTGCGCTATGTTTACAACGGAAAAGGCCACTGGGTAGTAGTTCAGAATGGAAAAATCGTTTTCAATTCCTTAATCAATTCCCAGTGTGTCACCAAGGGCAAGCCGGACACAAAAGAAAATACAAGAGTTATTAAATTAGCGAGGTAATAAAAATGGATTTATCAGCATTGTTTAACACAGTTAAGGAATATGTTCCGGTTCCCGTTATCGTGGCCGTAGTTGCGGTTATCATGCTTGTTTACGGATCAAGTATTTTTTTAGGTGTTGTAGAAGAATACCTGGAAGAAGAATGGAACAGACAGATAAAATTCTTTGACCATAAAAAAATATGGTTGTCTCTGATTTGGTGCGTTATAGCTTCTTTAACGCTTGCCCTTGCTAAGTTCATAGAATGGCGTGAGGTGCCTTTCTATCTGTTTGTAATAATGGGTGCAAGTACATTCTGTTATGAAGCATTCTTAAAAAAGGTAGGAGTGAAAAAAGATGCTTAAAAAAATACTCGCGGTGCTTGCTGCAATCGGCGCGGCTTTCTCTGCTATCTTCTACGTTCTATTCCAGCAGAAGAAAGACGAAAACAAGGCACTCAATGAAAAGTTTGATGATATGGCAAACAACTTAGACGCTGTCACAGAAGCGGACAAAGCTGCAAATGAGGTAAAGAAAGAGAATGAGGAAATTAAACAAAAGATTAACAGCGGTAATACTCTTGATAGTTTTAATGCTTGTAATGAGCTCTTGTCAAAGTAACAAGACAAAGACAGAATATAAGACAATCTACGCTACACCGGATTTATTCTTCCCAACATACCCAGCGCCAAACGGCAACGTACTTCCACTAGATGAAAACTACAAAAGAGTGACAGATAATGTCACTGAAATAGAATACGTTATTATGCCTTATTGGTACTACAAACTGATTGTAGACTATAAGGCTGGAGTTGATGAAACTAAGGCAAAGTATGAAGCATTTAATCAGAGATTAAAATAACTAATAATATAACAAAATGCGCCAACATTTTGTGTGGTCTTCGTTTATCAGTAGGCCTCCTTTTGAAAAGTTGCCCTTTGACTGTTCCCGCAGTTGAAGGGTTTTTTATTTTAAAAAGAAAAACCCCCGGCATATTGAGAGGGGCGCGGGGGCTATCGGAGAGAGTTTTATTGAACTGTTTCCAGGTCAATCTATTAGTATTTTTTGCAAGATGTAACCGCTTATGGTTTGACCGCTCTCTTTTGCTAACTGCTTTATCTTTTCTTTTTCGGATGCAGTACATACTATCGACATGGTTGTAGTTCTGGACTCTTCACCCTTTGGCTTACGACCCCCGCCATGATAGCCATAACCAGTATATTTTTTTTCTTTCTGTTCTGCCATTTTATACCCCCTTAAAAGCCCTCTTTCGAGGGCGGTTTATTTTATGCAACTACCAGCATTTTGCAGTTTGCTTCTTCTTCATTTCTTGTGTGAAACTTCATAGCCTTGCCATTGTGAACGTATGCTATAAAGTATTCATATTCACCCATAAAACCTTTATATCTTCCCATTACTGCTCTTTCTGTCTTGCAAGTAAGTTCTGTAATTCCTTCTACTGGGCAAATATCGAACTCAGAAAAATCTGTAGCCTTCTTCAAAAGTTTTGTCATTTCCTTATCAAATTTTGTTCTCATATCTAACTCCTTGGCTCTCGCCTTATGGTTATAATATATCATGGTTTATTTGTTTAGTCAATAGTAAAACAAAAAAAAAGATAAAAAAAATAATTTTTTGTATAATTTTTGGGCAAAAAATGGGCTTTACATCATGTTTTTATCATGGTGAAAAGTCATATTTTAGGTGGAAAAAATTTCTTAAATTCCCTGTTATTCCCTAAAATTCCTTTAAATTCCCTCTTGCAAAATAGAGATTTGTACAATTTTAGAGAGTGCTATTTTTATGTTAAACCCCCCTTTTAACCCCCCTTTTAAGCAAATAGAAATAGAATAAGAAATAGAAATAGAAATACAAATAAGAATAAGAAATAGAAATATAATATATATAATAATAATATTATAATAATATACATTCCTACCACTACAGATTTTTACCACAAAATATTTATACAACTTTACCGCGTAAGTCACTGAGTAAATATCTTGAGATTAAATCCTTTTCTACTTCCGGCATGGTGTGAGTTATGGTGTCACTTAAAACATCACAAAGAGCTACATCATAAAATCTATTATTCATAAAGGCTTTTATTCCAAACTGCTCGGACATACACAGTATAAAATGTACATGGGCCTTCCTTGGTGCCTGAAGCTCGAAATAATGATCGTGGAACAAAAAGACACCGTAAGAGTCTGTCTTTCTTGGGACTCGAATAGAGAGTAAGAAATCGAGGTTTACAGAATGCGGGATTTTACGCCATTTTGTAAACTGAGAACGACTAGGAACCTGGAACTCAGAATTGAAACGAGGAAGGAAATCCTTCAAGAACTCATTGGCGCTCTGGTTGTCTACTATCCCAAGGCGCCGAAAGATGTAGGGAAGATTGTCCTGTAAGGTTCCCCATAAACGCTCTATGCGGCCCTTAGCCTCGGCGGACAAGGCGAGGATAACTTCTATCTTCAACCTTCTGCAAATATCGTTAAAATGCGTGTCACTGTTTTTCTCGTATTCAAGGCGTTCTTCTAAAGTCTTATGTTTTGGAGTAGTGACAAAAGAGCTGTGTCTGTCTATGTATACAGACTCCATAATTCCGTAATCTCTGAAAGTCTGATAAAGTACCTGATTGTAACCTAAGCGGCATTCGTTATCACAGAAATATAAACCGGTTACAATATGGCGTGCATCATCAATAGCGCCATGAAGTGTGGTATAGGTTCCGTTCATAAACCAATCATGTCTACTTGCATCAAGCTGTACAAGTTCACCACTGCAAGGGCGTTCAAGGCGGCTTTCATGTTTCGGCTTTTTATGGGTCTTATATTCCTTACAGCTTTTAATACCTCTGCGCTTACAGATGTTTCTTAATGAGTTGTAAGGTATTGATATATGGTCAATGTCACGAAGGCAACGCCAGAAGGCTCTATAAGGCGTGTCTGGGTAATAGGTGTCATGCAGATAGATAATGCGCTCTTCATAGGCTTTGTCATATTTGAGATTATAGGGCTTGTGTCCTTTATTGGCGCGGACAAATGCTAGTTCCCCTTTCTCTCTGTAACGCTTCTTTAGTTTGAGAACATTAACTTTAGCTATACCGATTTTCTGGGCGGCTTCAAAATTGGATATTTCACCGCGGCAACACTTTGGAATATAAATAGACTTTCTTAACTGTTTTTGCTGGTATGCAGTCATAAACAGTCCTTCCCTCAGTCCACCGCACAAAATATTAAACCCGCTCTCAAAATAAAGCAATTAAAAAAATGACGGATATTTTTAAAAAAGTTCTTGACACTCTCAAAAATCAGCTTTAAGATATCCATGTAATCAGATGTGAGCTGAGTACAAATGAATTGGGATTTTTGCGGAAACGCTTAAATTATACGGCCCCTTGGATGCTCACATCATTCGAGGGGCCTTCTTTTTTAACAAACATGGGAGATAAAACTATGAACAGATACGAAGAGTTAATGTTCAAAAGTGAGTTAGCAGAACAGACCGCAAGGAACTGTGAGACTAACTGGGGATGGCAGTATTGGCAGGGAGTGGCTGACAAGCTCAAAGAAGAGGCTTATGCCTTACCACTTGAGGAGCTTGCTCAATGATTATCACAAACAAGTTAAATATGCCTGATGCCTTTGTTAAGGCAATTCAGAACTCAAGACACAATGCAGACAAGTGCCTTTCTGCAACTACACTTCTAAAGGGCACAAAAGAAATAATCTTAACAGACCGCTACTTTGACGAAATCGAAATTGACGCCAGCGAGGAAGTATGGGCCGTTTTCGGCACTGCCGTTCACTCTATTCTTGAACACCAGGAAGACGAAGCATTCAAAGAAGAGTCGTTTTCTGTTCCGGTGTGGGAAGGCAGCGAGTGGAAGATAACCGGAAAAGTAGACCGCTACGACATGAAGAATGAAACTATTGAAGACTGGAAAACCGCTTCTGTTTGGAAAGTCATTTATAAAGACTTTGAGGAATGGAGAATGCAGGGTCTTATCTACGCATGGCTTTTGAAGAAGAGCGGCTTGAATGTTCGACACATCCGCTTTGTAGCACTTCTTAAAGACTTCTCAAAAACAGAAGCAAAAAGAAACCCGGACTATCCGCAGGCACCTGTATACATCTACGAGTATGACGTAAACGACAACTGGCTTGTAGATGCAGAAATGAGAGCTCATAAAAAGGCTATGAGCGTTATCGAGAACTTTGAAAAGTCTGATGACGAAATAGAGCCATGTACACCAGAAGAGCGCTGGTCAACAGCTACAAAGTATGCGGTTATGAAAGAAGGCCGCAAGACTGCTGTCAAAGTATGCGCTACACAGGAAGAAGCTGAAGACTTCATTGAAGACCTTGAGAAAGACAAGGACAAACACTCAATCGAAGTTAGACCGGGTGTAGACAAGAAGTGTGAAGACTACTGCCCTTGCTATAAGTTCTGTTCTTACTACAAGGCTACACACAGCGAGGTGGAAAATGCAGAAGCCTAATAAGATTTTTACCGGAACACTTCACGACTCTTTCCAAGACGAGAACGGAAAAGAAATATGTTACACAGAATGTATTGTTGGTTTTTGGGTAGGACAGAAATTCTATTGCGCAGCTTTAGACCCTGAAAGTAAAGATATTTCGACAATGGAACTTTCAAAGAACAAGTTTGATAACCTTGTCACAAATGTCTCGGAGATTTATCCAAACAATCATTTTATTCATCTTTAGCAACCTTGCCCGTATGGGCTGGTATATATGACATCTCGGAAAGACGAGGATAAAAAAATTGAGACATGAGGTGATGGGCCGTCGGCTATGTAACCTCAGCAAAGAATGACGGCGGGAAAGACCGCATCACACCTTATTTATTAAAGTTTTAGTAATAGTAAGAGCGAAAGCTGACAGCCCGGAAAGACGGGCAATTTTTGGAAATAAAAAAAATAAAAATATAACAAACAAAACCAAAAAAAAAGGAGTGTAAAAAATGGCAAGTATTGTTATGGTAATCGGCCAGAGCGGAACCGGAAAAAGTACCTCTCTGCGTAATTTCAAGCAGGGCGAAGCAAGCGTTATAAACGTTTCTAAAAAGCCTATGCCTTTCCCTTGTGAGCTTGCAGTTGCAAACACAGGCTCATACAAGACTATCAAAGAGCTTATGCTCAAGACAACTTCACCGGCAATTATTGTTGATGATTGTACCTACCTCATAGTGAACGAGTACATGGCTTCTGCTGATATCCGCGGTTTTGATAAGTTCGTGGCAATGGCAAAGAACTTCTGGGATTTTATGAACTTCTGTATCAATGAATTGCCAGAAGACAAAATTGTCTACTTCCTCGGACATTCTGAAAAAGGTGATGACGGCAGAGAACACTTTAAAACTGTGGGCCGAATGCTCGATCAAACTGTCGTCTGCGAAGGCTACTGTTCGGTAGTTCTTAAGACAATCGTTGAAGACGGACACTATTATTTTGCAACCCATAACAACGGCTATGACACAGTAAAGTCACCTCTTGGAATGTTTACAGAAGACAAAATTGACAATGACCTCAAGGCAGTAGATACCCGCCTTAGAGAGTTCTTCAAAATCAAACCTAACAAAAAATCAGAAACAAAAACAGAAAAGGAGAATAAATAATTATGGCATTCGGTGAAGGATTTAAACACATGGATACTTTTGAACAGTTGGAAGACGGAAACTACCGTGCAAAGATTACAAAGGCAGAAATCAAAAACGGCAGTTATGGTGACTACATCCAGGCAGAAGTTGAAATTGAGGGACACCCAAAAGCAAACCCTCACATCTTCTTACTGAACGACAGCCCTAAAAAAGGCTTTGGTAATTTCAGCTTAGAACAGGCTCAAGAAATGTGGTGCAGAACTATGTCTCAGTTCTTTGCTTCATTCGGTATTCCAGAAGGAGACTTTGAGCCATCTCATTGGGTTGGTAAGGTGGGAGACGTTACCGTTAGACCTCAGAAGAAAAAGCCTGAATATTCTGAGCTCGTACCTTACAAAATGAAAATCAAGAAGACAGCAGAAAAGAAACCTGTAGAGACACACACAGACTCTAACAATGCTGACAGCTTCCCGGAAGATGTACCGGATATTTTTTAAGGAGATAAAAAACTATGAGTGAAAAATCTAGTGGCAATTACGTAACAAGCGTACCTTTTATTTTATTTATTGTTTTTCTTGTACTGAAATTGTGCAAGGTAATTTCTTGGAGCTGGCTGTGGGTATTCAGCCCGCTTTGGATTAGTGCAATTATCGGAGTAGTAGCTTTCATTATTCTGTTTATTATTGCGCTTAAAAAATAGGGATAACCACTCAAGGCGCGAGGAGTAAACGCCTTGGGTGCTGCAATTAGCCTTTAGTTTTTGTGGCGGCTACTCTTTTTATTTTTGTTGGCCCTTAAATAAAAACGCGAGAAGTAAACAAAAACACTTTTTTAGAAATTGGGCGGAGAAAATGAAAAAACAGTTAAATGACGGCTTTAAGATGTGGGGCAACTACCTGGAAGCTATAGACAACTACACAAAAAATGACAATGAAAAGTTTGGCCGTTTTATGCGCATTATCTGCTATTACGGTATTTATGGCGAAGAGATAGCAGAAACAGAGATAGAGAAATTCTTTTTTACTTCTGTCAAAAAATCAATAGACGCATCTGTCACAAACATTAAGAACGGAAAAAAAGGCGGCGCGGGTAATACTTCTGCAACAGAGAAGTTTATTAAACCTACGCTTGAAGAAATAAAAGACTACTGCCAGGAAACAAAAAGCAGCGTAGACCCTCAGACATTCTTTGACTATTACACCAAAATCGGCTGGGTTTACGGAAAAAACAAAACACCAATAAAAGACTGGAAGGCTTGCGTGCGTACATGGGAGCGTAACGAGCGCAAGAACGAAATATCAGACACAGTACATAACAAGGGGGATGACGTACTATGACACGAGAAATTCAGTTTGAAATGAACACCTGCGCCGGTTGCGGTAAGGAATACAACCAGCCGGCAGTAGTTACACCTTTCGGAGTATTTCTTTCACACTATTGCCCGGAATGCGTAGACAAATACGACAGAAAACACAAGGCAATAGAAAATCAGATTAAAGACAAGAAAAAAAAGGACTGGCTTAAAAGTATCGGAGTCAAGGCAGACTACGAGACCGCAACGCTCGGTACTTACGAAGCAAAGACAGAAAGCCAGAAGGCGGCCCTTAATGCCTGCAAGCTCTTAAAAGACGGAGATATTAAAAAACTCATTCTCTTAGGCTCTAATGGAGTCGGAAAGACACACCTTGCAAGTGCTCTTGTAAAACTTATGAACGGAAAAATCATTACAGCTTATGAAATGTTTGCTTTGTACCGCTCTTGTTTTTCCGGACAAAACAGCGAAATAGAATTACTGCATAAGTTCTCAACCTATCCGCTTTTAGTTATTGACGAGTTTGGCCGCACAAAAGGAAGTGAAGCAGAAGAAAACTTTCTGAGCGCTATTTTAGATGCGCGACACTCTGACGGACTTCCCACAATGATACTTTCTAACTTGATCCGCAAAAGAGACTGTCTGCATTATCAGAACAATAAAGACGCCTGCAAGACAAGAAACTGTAAAGGCTGTCTTGAAATGTGGCTGACTTCTGACCTTATTTCACGACTGCGTGAAGATACAGAGGTTATCGTTATCGAAGGTGAAGACTACAGAAGAAGGGGCAAGGAAAGTGCATAAAAGTATTTTTGAATTGTGGATAGACAGAGAACTGCCGGAGCCATTGAAAAAAAGAATAGACGGTTTTTCTACTCAAGGTAAGACCTTTGTCGAGTGGGTATTTAGAGCCGGTTTTTATATCGGCAAACACATTAAAGAAATTAGAGAGGATTTAGGAATTGAAGATTAAAGGCGGCCTTCCTATGAGTGAGGAAGAACTTAAAGACTGGGTAAAGGCTTTCACAGACATAGAGGAAAGCATAAGAGAAATGGACTTGCGCGAGGAACAGACAAACCCTAACGCAAAGTATTTGAGAATGAAACAGCAGGATTTGTTTTAATAGCTGGAGTTTATCAAAAGTGAAAGAGTGGGAGAAAAAAGAACAGCCAGAGTTTGACTTTTCGGATTGTTATATTGCTAACTATCCGCCACTCGACTTGTCTGTTTATGAGGGGGACAGAAATTACCACTTCTACGAATTACAGAATGACTTATTAATCACCTACAACAAGACACACAAGATAGACAAAAACATTTTGTGGCAGATGTTTGAAACCATTGAAAACGTAGTAGGCAGCCTTGCAAAGAAAAATATCTGCGTAGGCTGCAACGTGCCTGACTTTGAGGGCAAGACCTTTGAAGCGGCAATAAGAGTATTAAACTACTACGAGAAATTTCCTTACTTCCGGGCAAAGAAACTTGAAAACGTTGCTTACTGGAAAATGAAGGAAGTTTTTTTAGACGGTAATTTACAGCTTAATGAACGCGCGACAGATTTTGATTATGTATCAAACCTGGAACGCGAGGAAGACATAAAAGAAGGGGGAACAGAAGAAAATGTTTAGCGAACTGGCGCGGCTCCATATCAGCAAGGCCGTAATGACAGAAACAGAAAACGCAAAGAAAAACTACGGAGAGCGTTATAACTCACAACACGAAGGCTACGCAGTTTTACTCGAAGAAGTGGAAGAAGCTAGTGACGATTTGACCTACATCAAAAATAATCTTGCGGTATTGTGGCAGAGCATAAAAACAAACGACTTGAAAGACACTACCCTTCTAACAGACATAGAGGGAACCGCCCAGCTTTTAGCACTGGAAGCGGTTCAGATTGCAGCAGTTTGCACAAAGTTTAAGGAGAGTCTGTAATGGCACACGATATAACACACTACAACCAGCGCCCGGATGTTCAGAAGGTTTACACAACTCAAGAGATTGCTGACCTTCTGGAAATATCTACAACGCTTGTACGCAACATAGCGAGCTATTACCACATAGAATACCAGATAGTTCAGACAGGACACTCCAGGGCCATGATGTTTAACTATGACGGCGTAAGAGAAATAAAGGCAAGGTATGAAGCAAGGATGAACAAAAAGAAACAGAGCCTTGTAAAGATAGAACGTACACCGGAAGAAATTGAGAAGCTGGAAGATCATTCACTTGTCACAGACAAGCGCTGTCTTAGCCTCAACTACTGGCCGGACATTGTACCAGATTGTTTTAAGGAGTGTGAGGGATGTACACGTTAGAAGATGTTTATAAAACTTTCCCTTCTGGATGCACAGAAGATTATAAAATCCTTAGAGCGTTTGAAATGGGAAAACAGACAAGCGACAAGAAAATAAGAGAGTTAGAGCAACAGATTGAGAAAATGAAGTGTTGCTATAACTGTTCAAAATGGTATGACGGAGAATGTGAAGAAAGTCCAAAATCAAAAACTTTCTTTTGTGCAGATTTTAAGTGTGATAATTGGGAGATAGATAAATGACAGAAAAAGAAAAACAGTTTAATCAATGGTTTGACTGGTATGCAGACGGAGTAAAGGTATTTGAAGAAGCAGATATGAAACAAGCCTATCTTGCAGGTGCAGAACCAAGAGAAAAACGTATTGCAGAACTTAAAGCAGAAGTCAAGGAATGGAAAGATAAGGCGGATTTATGGTGCAAGACTGCAAACCTTAAAGACCATAACATTATGATTAACAAGGAACTTGAAAAAGAAAATGCAGACCTTAAAGAAGAAATCAACAAGATTGCCTTCGCTAGAGGAAACCTTGAAGAAGAAAATGCAGAACTGAAAGAAACACTTAAAACCTATAATGGTTGTGGTGATTGGGATAATGATTTTCATACTTGCAGAGTTTATCTACGACACGAAGAATTGCAGATGTATGCAGACCAACTCACCAAAGCAAAAGAGATAATTAAAGAATTATATGAAGGTTTAGACAAATTGTATTTAAGTGGTTTGTCTGATAAACAAATTGCTTTTATTGAACAACTCCAAGATAAAACAGAACAATTCTTAAGCGAGGTGGAAAAATGAAAGTAAAGATACCGTTGTCTATGAGAATAAGAAAACTGTTCTCACCTTGCAGAAAATGTAAGAAGGGAATTGGTTATCATTGTATGTACTGTAAGAAAAGTGAGATGGAAAAATGAACATAGAACTTTATGTAAAAGGTGGCCTTGAAGACAAGATTGCGTTTCTTTGTGTTCTTGTTGCTATTTTAATTACGTTTATTTACTTTGAAGTAAAAAACTGGTGGGAAGATAGACATGAAAGATAAACAAGCTGAAAGAGATGCATTCTTTGACTTCTACAAGAACGAGAAAGATTTATTTTCAGACCAGGAACAATACCAGGTGTACAACATCTACAGACACCCGGACAGACCAAAGGCAGAAAAGGTATTGCGAACCTTTGGAGATAAAAGGCACTGTGACGAGTATGTCAAAAAATATGGCAACTATCTGACAATAGAGCCATACAATGCGGATGAATGGAACAGACCAAAATTAAACGGTTGCTGTATATTTCCGCTGGAAAAGTTTGAGGAAGAAGAAAAATGATAATCGAGATTTACGGAGAAAAAGAAAACCACTTTTACACAATATTTACCAAGTGGTTTTGTGTTAACAACGTAGACAAGAAATTGACTTACCTTTCTTATGATGATAGTGAAGACGGTGTAGAAATTGGAGCGCATGAATACCTGGAAGAACTGCATTACAAAAGATATATGTTCATAAATGAAAATAGAATTGTGGTTCATGTATAACTAATAATTTACCCACCGTTACAAGCGCAAGTAGCAAAGAGACCTCGACAGACTTTTTAGAGTTAGTTGAGGTCTTTTTTTTGACCTAACGAAAAATCAAACCTAAAAACAACCAAAATAAACTAATAAAGGTATGAGTAACAAAGCAAATTACTTCAACTCGGAGACCGGTTCAAAGGCCGGTAAAAAGGCACAGACACCAGAAGCAAAGGCAAAGCGGGTTGAAACACGAAATACAAACAAACTCATTAAAGGTGAATTGTATAACGCAATCCGCGAAATTCTTTTAAATCCAACGGAAAAAGGACAAGACCCTTACTATCAGGAGTTTTTGAAGAAGTTTACAAAAATAGGAATGGAAAAACCCACTTCAACCGCTGGTATTATGATTGCAGAACAACTCTTTAGAGAGGGCGTTGTAGATGCACTTGATGAACAGACAGATAAGGCTCTTGCCAAAGATACCGCCTTCTACCAGTACAGACTTCAACAGAGATTATTCAACGAACAGAAAAACGTATTTAATGACTACATCTCTAAAAAGATAGCCGTAATGTGCTCAAGACGAGCGGGAAAGACAGAAGGCAACAGTGACTTCATTCTGAAAATTGCCGCTATTCCTAACTCACCTATTTTGTATATCAACCTCACTTTTGAAAATGCAATAAACCAGATATTTGACCTGATACTCAAAGAAGCTGAAAGAGTTGAACTTAATATTTCAAAGAGTTCAAAGAATAACGGTTTTATACAGTTTTCAAACGGATCAAGTATTTTGCTCAAAGGTAATAAAGACCGTTCAGAAGCGGATAAGCTGCAGGGTGGAAAATACCGCCTTGTTATCATTGATGAAGCACAGTCTCAATGTAATATGACTTACCTCATTGAAACCATTATTGAACCTATGCTTACAGACTTTGAAGACTCTGTATTGATTTTGACCGGAACACCACCAAGAAGAAAAGGCACATACTTTGAGAAGGTGTGGAATAACAACGAGTGGACAAAATACCACTGGACTATGAAGGAAAACCCATTTATCAAGAACGTAGACAACAAGATACAGGAAGTATGTGCAGAAAAGGGAGTGACACCAGACAGCGCATTTATCAAGCGTGAATACCTGGGTGAAATAGCCTACGACACAGAAGCGCAGGTTTTCAAAGACTACAAGGTTTATAAAGGCGCTATCCCTAACGATTTCATACCTACCCACATTTACACCGGCGTAGACTTCGGTTTTGCAGACTATAACGGAATTGTTACAATGGCCGCTAACGTTGAACAGAAAAGAGCTTATGTTATTTTTGAGCGCAAGTTCAACAAGGCTACTGTTTCAATGATTGTGGATGCAGTGCGGGAAGGCTTTGAAGACGGTAAGCGCTTTATCATAGAGCGCAATCCAAACGCAGACTTGTCAAACTGCCAGATATTCACCGATACAAACGAAAAGTCTATAACCTATGAACTTTCACAGACCTACGGACTGCCCGCTTATTGTGCTTATAAATACGACCGCGCCTTAGCCTTTGAAACCCTTGCAGAATGGTGCCGCACTGGCCGTATATTAAACATTGAAGGTGGCGAGGTTGCCAACGAGTTTGAGCAGACACTCTACAAGCGTGATGACCTCGACAACATCACAAGCGAACTTGATGACGGCTTCCACCCTGATATAACAATGGCTCTGCTGTATGCTTCAAGACAGTTCTTCTTTGATTGTGGAGAAGATGCAGGCGGCGAAAGTGGAAACAAAAAGACAGGTGAGTTTTAATCGTGAATTATCGTGTTTTAACGACCTTTTTAATATCGGTTGAGTAATTTGTCGATTCAATGCAAGTACAAAAAATTATTGCGTTTTTATCGAGGTTTTATCGAGGGTATTTTTAAAATAGAGCCATTTTTAACTAATAGTGTGTGAGGTAATTATGGATTTAAGCACTATTAATGCACTCTCTTGCAGAGTTGAAAAAGGCGCTACAGGTATTCACTGGTTCAAAGGTGACAACACCGCAGAAATAACAACAGCAGACAAACAATTTATGGCAAGAATAAGAGATCTTGCAAAGTCAAATGAGGATGTCTTTATAGACCAAGAGCCTTGTAAAGACAATGGCGGTTTTATGCTTGCCCTCATTCCTATAGAGCTTCTTATTCCAGAACCCAAAGAAAAAATAACAAGAAACTACACACCAGAGCAGAGAAAGAAACGCTCTGAACAGATGCGGAAAATAAACGCAGAAAGAAAACTTAAAGGTTAAAAGAAAAGCCCCTAGCTGGATTTACTTGTGAGGTAAACTAGGGGCCGGATGATAATTAATCAGTCTAACCTATTAGTTACTAATGGTTATGACAACATACTTTCTTGTCAAACATCTATCTCCATCTTGGTGGCCGTACTCCCATGCGGTCACCTTTTTTATTTAACTAATATTTACGAGGTAAAGATATGGGAATACGCAAATTAAAAAAGAACGTAGCAGAAAATAAGTTTATGTTTCCGCTTGAAATGTACACTTCACTTCCCGGCTCTGTAATCATTACAAGTTACATTCTGAATGAAGAAAAGCCGGATTTATTGCAGATACGCAAGAAGTGGAAATATTACACAAGACATGGACTTGGTTTTGACTTTTCAGACCCGGACTACTTGAAAAAGCTCTGCGAAAAGTTTGAAGTAAAGATGTTTCCTCTTGAACTTGCTGCATACGTTCAGTCAGAGTTTAACGCCTTGATTTGTCCTTATTTTGAGGATGAAGAAGGCATGAAGACTATCTGGCCGCTTAGGGAAGACGGTTATTACTCAAGAACTTTGAGAAAAGGAAAAATATATCCACTCTCTGAAAAGGTGGAAAAGGCGGTGTAAATATGGCTAACGTAATGGGTAACATCTTTGACAAGTTGAAGACAAAATTTTCAAACACTTCACCACAGAATATAGACCAGCAAGCGAAGATTGACGAAGCTCTGAACGCTGGAAAGAAAATCACAATCAAGGCTCCAAAGTCAGAGCGCTATACCTATCTTCCAAACGTTACAGGCAAGGCTCTTGAAAAGTTTAAGCCTGAGACACGGGAAGAAAGGGACACACTCTCACCTATAGGCTTTTTCAGACAAGGCGAAATTGACGAAGAGCGAAACAAGAAGATCGCTGAGAAAATCAGAGAAGCGGCTGCACAGCTTGGAAGAAAGAAGCTCACCAAAGGACAGGAAGCGCTTGTTACAAAACAGGCACAGAGCGAACAGATGTACACCCAGGATGTTCCTTCAACAGCCATAAAGAAAATGAAGTACGACCCTAAGACAAGGGAATTGTGGGTAACTTTCCAAGGCTCTAACAAAAAATACTGGTACCCTAGAGTACCGGAAGAAAAGGTAAGAGAAATGATGGCGGCCCCTTCTAAGGGTGAATACTTTATGAACAACATCCACGACCAGTACAGCGTAAACTATCAGCTACATGGAACACACGCACATCAAGGCTATCTTGGAAATAACAGAAAGATTAAAAAGTATTACAAAGAAATGCGCGAACCTTATGCGGAAGGTATGAGAAAAAAGAGTATGAAGGGGGTTTTGAACAATGGGCGCTCTTAAAGAAGCAAGAGAATTTTACAAGCAGAAAAAGAGAGAGGAAAAACTCAAGAAAAAACTGTTAGGTAAAAAAAGTGACTGGCATTTACTTGAACAGCTTATACAGAAATGCAACGATAACCCGGATTTGAGAATTGAGGTAAGACTTAATGACGGCACTGTGTTACTTCTCAAGACTTACCACAAGGTTGAAACACACGACTTAATCAACGGAAATTACGAGGTTGTAGAATGAGTATACCTTTAATACAGAAACCGGAAAAAGACGATATAAACACCTCTATTATTGCAATCAAGCGCAATATTGAGCGTATTAATATGTTATTGGGCTTGGTAGATAACGAAAGTCCTGATTTAAGCGGATTTGCTACAAAACAAGAGTTACAAGACGCCGTAACAGAGTTACAGCCCGTAGACGAAGTAACTATCGGTAATATGCAATCTGTCACCTCAAATGCTGTAGCGGAAAAGTTTGGTAATAATGTTTTTACTTTTCCTTTACATACAGACCGTTTTATCGCAAGTGGAACAGAGTGGACTAATTATATGTGGGTTGGTACAGGTTATACTGATATTTTTAATTATTTTATTCCTAACATAAGCGGTAAAACAAAAAAACTTAGACTTCTTATTCAAACTTTTACAGAAGCAGACAATTATATTTATGTGGGAATGAAAAGAAGTGCTGACGTTGATTATACAATCCTTGTAAATAGAATTGTATGGGGTGGAGTTGCCATAAATGGCTTTGCTTGTGTAGATGTTGCTTATGTTGACGCTTCATTTTTAGCCCCATACTCCTCTATTGCAATACGTTCAAGTGATAGCAGGGCTGTTGCAATAGGCTATGTTTATGCACAAGTATATTATGAATAATCACTATTTTTTGTATATTTATATGTTATAACTGCTTGACCGTTGTAATAATTTGAAGCATAAACGCCTACTCCTGTAAAACTTACGTTAATTTGAGTAGATGAAAAATACACATATACCATTAACCAAGATGAAGGTAATTCTCCGATATAACAATAAGGAATGTACATCACCCATTCATAATTATCAACAGAGCCTTGGAAAAAATTACCTCTCCATTCTCTAACTTTAATTCCACTTTGAACAGGAGTACCGTAATTACCGTTTTGAGGTATATTAATAATTACACTTCTCTCATAAAGCGGTTTTCCATCTAGCCAATATCTAACCAAATGCTCGTCTGTTGAGTAACTCATAGCCTTACTTACCGCATTAGACGAGACAGATTGCATATTATAGCAAGTACAAAAAAGTAGACTAAAAGGGGGTTAGCCTTTGCAGAACTAACCCTCTAGGTACGTAAACGAGGTACGTGTAAAAGACAAACTGTCTTTAGTTTATTATCGGTAGACTTAACTAATAACTAGAGGTATTCCAATGGCAAATGCTAAGTCTAATATTTACCCTATTCAGTTACAGGGTGCAGAACTCTGCTTGAACCGCTATGATGCAGAAATAAAACAGTACAGTGGATTTAATAAAAACAACTCCCCTTTTGTTGGCGGCTGTCTGAGTAATGTGTTTGAGAAAGACGAAACCATAGAAGGCGCAACAGATGAAAATACCTATATTGACGAGAACGGGGATAAGTACGAAGTAGACACCTCTGGACTTAAAAAGAATAATGAATATGTAATCAACTTTCCGGAAAATACAGTGTTCTGGGAGAGAGAGAAAATTGCTGTTGACGAAGAAGTTTTAAAAGTTCTTTGCAGTAATCTTTTTATTGTGAAACACCAGATTGATGGAGTTGATTGTTTTTGTTTTAAGTCAATAAACGAAAATGAAAATGGTGAAATTGTTATAAATTATAGAAAAATTATAGAATTGACAAGAACTGATGAAGAAAAGTTTTTAACTGACCCGGCTTATTTCAATTATATTTTTATCAACAAAGATGGTTATGAAATAATTGTTTATACGTATGCAGATATATATGGTCATAGTATGTGGATAAGTTGGGGAGATCGGAGACCTCTGCGAGGATATCAAAGATATAATGATGTCTGGCTTTTTTTAGGTCACCCAGAAGCGGCTAATCATATAACTCATACAAGTTCTAGGTCTTGTTTATGTTTTGATGAAGATACAGGACAGGTTCTATGGTTTACATATACTCCATTGGGAGCTGTTGATGTTAGAGGATATACTGTTAGTATTAATTCTTCTATTTCATATCCGCCTATCATTTCTGTTTTAACGTTAATCGCAACAACTACAACAGATAGAATGCCTATGGTTCCCCCAGACTCTCCAGACCTTCATTACGTAAGGTTTGATAATAAAATCAGCTTACTAAAAGGAAATAATTATCCTAGTAATTCTTTTGTTCTTGATGTACAGGTTAATGGTTATCAATCAGGAGAGGCTCCTTCTACCATAGCAGCATTACCTTTTTATTGTACTTTTAAAAATCCTTATTTCTTGGAAAACGGCGGTAATTACAGTTTTCAATTTAGAGAATATTGTACTCTTGGATTTCCAACATCTTCACAGAACTTAGCAAACTGGAGAAATAATCTTAGCAATTATAAAGAGAACAGCAAGAAAGAAGGTTTGGTAACAAGGTATTTTAGCGTATATGACTGGGAGTGTAGTATCCAGGTTAATGTAAATGGTGCAGACCAGTATATTATTGTTCATCTTACAAATGACTGGCCGGGCAGTATGAATGGTTTTACTTTTGAAAAGAATTATATTACAGAGGCTACATATTTTGTTATTGGTAAATGGGCTATAGGTGATTATATTCCTTTCGGTAAGAAATTCCATATTGCTTGTAATAATAACAATTTAAGTGCTATCTGCGGTAAGTATGTTTTATTAACAAATTGGAACTCTATAACAGATGTTGAAGCTATCTCTTTCCACTTCACAGCAGATGGAAAAGAAGAAATATTTTACAAAGACGGAAGTGAATATTTTAAACTTACTCAATCAACACCTAAACTCTCAAAGAAATTAAATCAGATTGTATGTAATGCTGACTATATTAAAAATAGTTACGATATAGAGAGAAAGAAGGCTTTGTTTTATGCGCCGGCATATAATTCTTTTAGAATGTTTGCATTGAGTAGTAGTAACATGAAAAGTGTAAGTTCAATTCTTATTTCAAGAAATCAAGATTATTCAAATAACGTTTCTGTTGCTGCTGCTATAAATGAATATAATCTGGAAGATAATAGCTCGATTATATTAAATCCTATTGCTTTTTATAAAGATGCTGATGCAACTTTCGAGTTGCACGGTTGTCTTCCGGATGTCAATACAGATATATATACAAGCCTTGATAAGTTTGGAAAGCCTCAAGCTATAATTGATTATAAATATACAGCAATTTGGAAAGAGCCATTAACAAACAATTACAATAATTTATTTAAAAATATAGATGTTAAATTAAAAGGGTTACCTTTCCCTTCTGATACAAACGGAAACGTAACATACAGCCCGTCATTGTTTGGTAAGATTGTTTCTCAATATGGCAATAACGCTTTTTATCTTGATAATGATAAAGGCTATCCTCTTAATGTCGGAAATAACAACAAGAATGTTTTCAACTTCTTCCTGGGAAGTGAGATTGAAGGTTTTGAAAATGCGTTTATCATTCAGGGCCAGTATTACGGAATTATTGATAAGAGTATTTTCTCTATGCAGTATAACAATGGTGTCATTTCTGGTGTTGCTTTTGTCGTATCTGTAGATGGCCTGCAGTTTGTCGGTAATACACCTTATGAGGCTCTGTTCTACTCTAAGACAAACCGCTGCCTTTATTCTTTCACAGGTGCAAACGTTCTTAATCAGAAACAGCTTGTAGATAAAATTAGCGAAGTTAGAAACTATCTCTACAATCCGGCTACACAGACAGTATTCTTAATTACAGATATTGGTGTTTTATTCTATGGCTTGTTTGGTATGTTCCTTCTTGAGTATGCAGACATAACAAACATCTTCCTCCTGGATAACGGTATTGTTATGAGCGACAACAACGGAAATTACAGATACATCAAATACTATCTTGATGAAGGTGACACAGACTTTGAAAAGCAGAACATCCGCCTTGAGACTTCTTTCTACGGAATGAATAACGAAATGGTAACAATCAACGACTGTCTCTATTTCCGCATATTCTCAGAAGAACACGAAGAAGGTGACTTGAAAGTCTCTGCTACAACAATTTCTTTGCGTGGCCGTAAGACAGAAGAGACAACTTTCAAGATTAAGGCTAGTGACTGGGACAAGATAACACATACAATCTATCTGCGTTATCAGCCAAAGACACAGAGGGGCCTTGGTGTAGCTTTTGCGATTGACTCACCTTTTAAGATTGCAAGTATGAGCGTAGGAAGTCAGCCGGATGCAGTTCTTGTTGATAAGGTGTCAAAGGGTGCTATAACAGCGCCTTCTGTAACTACAAATAATAATGAGTGGTAAGGAGAAAAATATATGTTCAACATGAAAACAAGTGATTTATTCAAAAGAGCTAAACAACTTGCAGACCTGGAAGGCTCTGACTTCATATCCTGGAATGAAGCGATAAGCTGCATAAATGAAAGCAACGTAGGACTCTACGAGAAATTAATCTCTATAGGCGATAACTCTTTTGTAAAGTCTTACAGGACCACAAAGGAAGAGGAAGAACTTCCAGAAGACTTCTGGCAGCTTAAAGGCGTTTTCTTGTGGAATAACGGAAACTTGCAGACAATCAACCGCCGCGCCGATAACAACGGAACACACCATCTTTCTTATGAACTCAGAAACGGCAAGTTGTATCTGTTTGGAAGACCTAATGACGTTCTTGTTGAATATTTTCCGAAACCTGAAAAACTCTACTTTAAACCGCATGACGTGGCAATCTCACTTGATGCAACAAGTGTCTGTCTTGACTGTCACAAGCACACTTTCCTTTGTGAGACAGAAGACGAAGAAGAACATGAGACACTTTCAATAATTGATCTTGACGGAATAAAGACCTCTAAAGACTTCATGCAGATTGCACACTCTGACATTGTAGAAGCGTACATCACAGAGAACTTTGTATTTGTTGTTACTGAAAATGACATGACAATCTATGACATAATGAGCGGATATTCTGCAACCGTTACAGGCTATGCCCCGCTTATCACAGAGAGCGGCAAAGAATACATCATAGATAACGAAAGCGGAGTAATTAAGTATTTCCATATTGGAAATGGTTCAATTTCTATAAGTGAAGTAAATGTAGCGGAAATTATTGCCGGTGGTGAGTTCTATGTTTGTGATGATAACTTCACAGACTTCTTCTACATCCTGGATAATGATGTAATGCACAACGGAGAAGTAACAAACGCAGGAACCGCTAAACACATTATCTACTCAGACAAGAAGTGTTATGTACTCGGTGACACCGGCTTTGCTCTGATTAATGCAGAGAATGAAGTTATTTTGATTGAGAACTCAACCGGCTTGAATGTCGGATTTATTGGAATTGATGAAAGAACAGGTTACGGATATTGCACTAAGAAGTTTGGTGCTTATTATGTATGTCCTTACTGTGAAGATACACCGCTGAACTATCCTAACTCAACTTACTTTCAGATTATTTCTTACATCCTTGCTATTGCGTTTAAGAGCAAACAGGGCGCAGATATTACCCTTCTTCAAAATCAGCTTGCTATGATTGAGCAGACCTTTGAAGAAACACTTGGAAGTGATGCTTTCCAGTTCCCTCGTATGGGTAATGTTTATAACTAATGATTTAAGAGGTTTAAAATGGCTAGTTCAAAGAATGAGAAATATGAGAACTCGGCGAACAAATACGCAGAGGCTACTGAAAAATATACAGGTGAACAGGGTTACAATGCCGGACTTAAAGCAGCCAGTAACGGTACTGGCCTTGCAAATTCACAAATAACAATGGGTAATAGGGTTGGTTCCAGAACTGCTACAGAGGCTTCTAAGCAAGGCTCTGAAATGGGATTGTATAACGCAAGGGCCTCTAATGGATTTGCTTCAACACAGTCTAAAAACCAGAATGCTTTGACAAATGCAGAAGCGCAGAAGTATGCCGGACAACAGGCAGCTAATGCGGCGGCAGGTGCTCAGAGCCAGGCAACAACAGCGGCAAGAGCTGCGGGAATGAACAAGGCGCAAGCGGCTATGATGGGAAGCCAGCAGAACGCTAATGCTTATCAGAATGCTTACGGTAACGCATACTCACAGCAATTAGGCAACGCTGTGAACAGTTATGAAAATCAAGCAAATAGAGCAAACAATAATATTGCAAACTCAACAAACCTTTATGCCGGACAGATGAACAACGCAACAAATACTTACGGGCAGAATATGGCACAGCAGCAGAATGCAATGACCGCCGCAAATAATGCCGGTGTAAGTGCTATGGGTACTCAAATGGGCGCTGCTCAGACAGAAGGACAAAACGAGTATGAGAGAAAATGGGGAAATTGGGGTAATGCTCTTGGTATTGGTGGTTCTGTTCTCAAGGCCTTTTCTGACGAAGACTTGAAGCATTACAGAGAATGTTCAAAGAAAGTAACAATCCGCTCACCTAAGAGCGTACAGAAATTAAAGTTTGTACAGAAGGAGAACTAAAATGAATATTGTACGCATGATATTAAAAGAAGCCGGTGGAAGGTTTGAAAACGCTGCTGGTGCAATCAATTCAAAAGATAATATGTTCCGCGGTTCTTCTGGTAATGCCATAAGCGACAAAATCGGTGGTGGTGAACAGAATAACCCCGTTATGGAAGAAGAACCACAGAGCGAAGGCGCAGAAACTCCAGACATGACAACAGAGACAGATACTACTCCGGCAGAAGGTGCAGACGTAGGAAATGCTTCTGACATAAACGACAATGAAAATATTATGAGTGACGGAAGACTCAAAGACGGTTACTCAGATTATAAAAACACCTACAAGGAACTTGAAAGCAGACCGCTTTCCGGTAAGCTCAAAAACCTTGATTTAAACCCTATGTCACAGAAACCGGCCACAGGTAATGGCTCTGGCGGTGGTGGTATGGGTGGTATGATGAATATGATTAAGGGTTTTGGCGGTGGTGCAGAAGGTGCCGGAGATATGGGCGGCGGTGCCGATATGGCTGATATGGGCGATATGGCAGACGCTGGAGACGCAGCAGACGCTGCAAGTGACGAAAGACTCAAGCGTATCTTTGGTGACAATGAAGACGCAATTAAGTGCTTTGCAGACATCAACGCTATCAAATTCACTTACAATGACAAGGCCCACGACATACCGGGTGGAGAAGATAAGGGTATAGACAATGACCCTCATTATGGAGTCAAGGCTCAGGAACTTGCAGAAAATCCTTTGACACAGACCGCAGTAAGCAAAGACCCTATCTCTGAATACTTACAGGTAGATACAAAAGAACTGACAATGGCAAATACTGCCATTATTTCAGAAATATGTAAGCGCATTCTCATTATTGAGAAGGTACTCGGAATAAAGGTGGTATAAAATGACTTTTGATACATTCGATACATACAACACAGATGAAGCATACAAGGACAATGACACAACTGCTAAAGGACTTGTAGCGGCTTATAAGAAAGACAATCCAAACGGAACAAAAGAGGACTTCTACTCTAAGCTTAATAAGACATGGGCTCAGGATAAAGACGGCCATGTCAAAAACGCTGTTGAGGAAGCCTTTAAGGTAGATACACCGAAAGAAGAAGAAAAGGTTGTTGAGACTGTAAAAGAGACCGCGCCAAAGAAAGACACTGTAAATAAGCAGACAGAAGAATATATGAATACCAATAATGCTATTTCATATACTCAGGAAGATGCAGAAAATAAAAGACAGTCTGATGAACTCGGCAAGCGTTGGGATGCCAGACTTGCGAACATAGACAAAATGACACAGTCTATGAAAAATATTGATGACCACATGGTTGAACAACTTCCAACATTTATGTTTAAGCGTTATCAAAACGGCGAGTTTGGAGACCCTAAAACAAGTGATGCAAAACTCCGCCTTGCTCATTTTATGATTAACGGCGTAGGTACTGCACTTTCTAATATATCTCATGTTATCCGCAAAGACGGTGTACAGGAACAAAGTGACGCTGAAAAGTACCAGCAGACAAACCTTGAACAAGGCTTACAGAACCGCTGGAACAAATATAAACAGGAAACTCAGAACGCTATTGATATTGCTAAACAAGGCGGTATGAGTGAAGAAGCTCTTACTGACAGTATTGCTACAATATCTTCTAACAATCGCTTACAGTCTGCATTTAATCAAATGAACGAAAGACAGAAGGTGTTCGCTCTTCAAGTTCTTGGTGAAATTGGTAACAAACTTGGAAACATGAATGACACACAGTTTGTAAATACCCTTATGGGAATGTCTGCTATGGGTGACAGTCTGGACTATAAAGAAGCTGCTGCAATGCTTATTTATAGAACTGTAAAAGATCCGGAAAAGAGAAACACAATACTTTCTTCTCTTGGTTTTGACGGCTCTTCACTCGGTGGTAGTGGTATTCTTGGCGGCTTTGGTAACGCTTTGACCGGAGGAAATAAAGAAGAAGGCAATGAAAACAAAGATGTTACAGATGTCGGCCTTACTTTAGATGATGAAGAGTTTGAAGCACTTAGAAAGAAAAGTGATGACCTTTCTGCAAAATATTACAATGGCGAAATGTCAAAAGACGAGTTTGTAAAAGAATGGGATAAACTCTATAACACAATGCAGAAACACCCTATTTACAAAAAGAAGAACAATATAAGGCTTCTTTCTTTAAAAGAAATTCTTGCTGCAAACAAAGACCTTGAATTAAAGGATAAGTTTGGAGAAGATACAAAATCTAAGACTTATAAGGAAGGCAAAAAAGCCGTTGATTATTTCAGCGACAAAACAAAACTCTTTGAATACTTCAAGAATGCAGAAAGTCCTAACTTCATAGACGCTAAGGAAGCGACAAAGAATAAAGATTACAAAATGAAAGACTACCAGGAAGCGCTTAAACAGTATGAAATACTTAAGAGCGCTGGTGCAACAGGACTTGTAGGAAAGTATTAAAAATATAAGCGGGGCTAAAAACCCCGCTTTTTTTATTCAAAAATAGTTTTTACATAATATCCTACAGTTTTAGTCCCCTTGTGGTATTCATAAACTATAGTCCCTAATCTCATAAATATGACTAAATATAAATCTTGTTTAGCCGGTTCTTTATCCTGGGTGTATGAAATAAAATGAGAGTTTAAGTCATCCCAGTGTGTAACTTCTAAAACTTCCTCTTTGGTTGTACATGAAGCGTAGGCGGTTATTCCCTCATCATTTTCTTCTGCATCCGCCCAGCGTATCTCACAAAAAGCATTGAAATAAACTGCCATAAATAAGGCAACAAAAAGAAATCTCTTCATAAAACTACCTCACATATAGTTTTTCAAAATTATAAACCTATTCTCTTAAAAAGCAACTGTCTAAAAAACTAGACACTACTAATAACACAAGAGGTTTATATGCAGATTAATCTTAATGTCGATTTGGAAAAAATGAGACAGAAACAAAAGCAGAAAGTTAAGACCGGAATGTCTATGCAGTCTACTGTAAACAGCGCTCTTAATTTACCTACTCAGGGCGGCGCTCAGCAGATGCCCGCTATGAACAACCCTAAAGGTTGGGGAGCTAATGCACAATAATGAGAAAAGTAACTGATAAAGACATAACAAGTGCCGTAAGTTCATTAAAGGCATTTTCTTCTAACAGATTAGCAAAGTATCACAGAAACTACCGCAGATATAACTACACACCTTTTGCAAGTCTTAACAACATCAAAGACCCTTCTGTAGTAGGCTACTATGAACAGCCTGCAGAAATTGAAGAAGATACAACGGCAACACCGCAGCTTAATGTTATCAAGTCTTGTATTGATACATTAACAAGTAAGATTGCACAGTCTAAGGTTAGACCGTTCTTTAATACCCAGAACGGAACATTTAAGGACATTCAGACAGTAAAACAGGCTCAGGCTTTTTTTGACCTTTACTATGATGCTCAGAACGTAAACAAGAAAGTATCTGAAATGTTCAGAGACTCTGCAATATTTGAAATGGGTGTTATCTACATCAATGAAGTATCAAAGAACATAGAGAAAGCACTCCCATGGCAGGTGTTTGTAAGGCCCGCAGAAGTGACTTATGGAAAACTGACCCGCGTTTATTATGAGCGCAAAGACTTTCCTACAACGCTTCTGGATGATGACCTTGTAAGAAAGTCAAACAATGAAAACAACGACTACTGCACTTATGGTGTTTATTACGACACCTTCAACCACATCAAGGCAGAAATCATTGACGGTGTAGTTTACAGAAAATCAGTTTATGCACCTAACAAACTGCCTTTTGTTTTCCTTCACTATTGTGCTCCTATCGTTGGAAATACTTCTCAGTCAATCGTTGATATGCTCAACAGCATTCAGTTAGAGATTGATAACTTGATGATGAAGATTAAGGATGCAAGCCAGTTAAACCCGGCTTTGACATTCTGTGTACCTAAAGGTTCCAGCGTAAAGACAAGTCAATTAAACAATCGTGTCGGACAGATACTTGAATATACGGCCACACCAAACATGACCGGCTCACCTGTAACAGTTGCAACACCAGCCTTTATTGACTCGCAGTATATGCAGCTTATTGAAGAACTCAAACAGAGCGCCTACGAGCTTGTTGGTATCTCTCAGTTATCTGCTATGTCTACTAAACCTACCGGGCTTAATAGCGGTGTAGCATTAAGCACAATGGAGAACATTGAAAGTGACCGATTTGAGACACAACTTAACCAGGTTATTAGGGCGTATGTTGATATTGCAAAAACTTGTATTGAGGTATTCCCGGAAGAAGACACAATCCTTCCGGAAGACAATCAGCGCCTTTCTATCAAGTGGAAAGACATTGTAGAAGAGTCAAACAAGATGGTCGTACAGTTTAGCGCTGCAGACAGTTTGTCAAAAGACCCTTCAACAAAGTTACAACAGTTACAGATGCTTGCTCAGACCGGAATTATACCACAGACAAGAATTGCTCAGTTTATGGAATTGCCGGACATTCAGAGCGGCTATTCACTTTCTAACAATGCTATAAACGCAGTTCTTACTTGTATCAATGACTGTATTGAGAAAGACGTTTTTGAAGTGCCTGACTTCATACCTTTTACAATGCTCAAAGAAGAAATCATTAACACACAGCTTTCTCTTAAGGCCGCAGCTTCTGAACATAACGACAACTTAGAGGATATTCAGAAACTTACAAAACTCTATGAAAGCGTTGAGATCAAAGAAGCAGACTGGCAGGCAGACCAGGTACTTGAACAGAAAGAAACTGCTCTTGATGGCGGAGAAACAGAGGAAGGACTTCCACCAAGTATGACAAACATACTCACTCAGGAAGCAAACATGACACCAGTTGCTCCTATGGGTGACATGAGCGGTGGTGCTGACATGGATGTAAACACACCGGATGGTGGCGCGGCTTTGGGACAATGGAACAATGCCCCTATGCCACAATAAGTGTCTAAAAAAGTAGACAGTAATTTACTAATGAATAAAAGGAGTTGTTATGGAAAACGAAATCTATGACATTCTCAACAGTTACAAGGAAGCAATCGACCTGCTTCTCAATCGTTGTGACGAACTTGTCAAAGCGGGGGCTGAACAGGCAGACCGCATTTCAAAGCTGGAGTCTATGCTCTTTGATGAAATCTTAGAGCCGGCACGCCTTGCAATGGAAGCAGATGACAAGGAGAGACGCTTCAACGAGTTTAACGAGAAGTTTGGCGAGAAACTCGGCGCATACGACAAAGTTTTAGGTGCGGCAGAAGGAAACCCGGACTTCTCAATGGCAAGAACTGCTTTTGATGAATACGAGAAAATTCCAGAGCCACGCCCAGAAGAAGATGTATACGTTGACGGCTTAATTGAAACCGTTGAAGAGCAGATTGACTCTATTAAAGAGTCTTTAGGTATTGAGCCGGATGCTAAGGTTGAAATCACCCAGGATGAAAACGGTGACACAGAAATCAAGGCAGATGGTGAAGTTGTTGCTTCGGAAACTGAGGAAACAAAGGAAGAAGAAGGAACAGCAGAAGAAGGAACTGAGGCCCCTGCAGAAGAAGGGGAACAGGGTGAACTTGACTTTGACGGAGACGAAGAAGAAGAGGATGACCCGGAAGAAATCAAGAAATTGGAAGAAGAGCTTGCAAAATCTCTGTAAGTAATTCTTTTTTGAAAAGGAGTAATAATTATGGCTATTTCAGCTAATGCTTCAATCCTTGCTATGCTCAAGGTTTATTACAAGAAAGAAGGTATTCAGAACCTTCTTTTTAGAAACTCTCCTTTGCTCAAGAAAATGAACAAGGAAAGAGTTGAAGGTAAAGAACAGCGCTTCGCTGCTATGTATTCTCGTGGTGGTGCCGCTGGTGGTGACTTCACTGCTGCAAAGACTCAGGCTGCTACTGTAGCACAGACAGCAGAATTCTGCGTAACACCAGGACAGCTTTTCAGTGTTTACACAATGAACGCTAAAGAAGTTGCTGCTTCTCGCTCAAATGCCGGCGCTTATATGCGCGTTGGTGGTGCTAAGATGTTTGCTGCATCTGAGTCTTTCCGTAAGACTTTGGCTGCTGCTCTCTATGGTGCTGGCTACGGTGAGATTTGTGCAGTACCTTCTGGCGGATGGACTTTCACAGCTTCAACACCTGCAACAATTACACTTCCAGAAGATGCAATCATGAAGATTGATGTAGGAAGTAAACTTGTTGTTAAGGCAACTCGTGAAACTGCAGAAACTTCTGCACAGAATACTCTTACAGTAAACGCTATCAACGGAACTTCTGTAACAGTAACACCTGCAGAAAACACAGACGCTACACAGGCATACATTGTTTGTCTTGCCGGTTCTATGAGTGGTAACTCTCCACTTCTTCCAGTAGGACTTGACGGCTGGCTTCCAGTAAAGGCAAAGAGAACAGGTGACACTTGGACTAGCTTCATTGATGACCTCTTCTTTGGTGTAGACCGCTCTGTAAATCCTGACCGCCTTGCCGGTGCTTTCTACAACGGAACAGGCGCAAGCGAAGCAAAGAAGTCTTGTGTAACTAAACTTATCAAGGCTCTTCGCAGACAGGGTTCTCTGTGCGATATGATCGTTATGAATGACGATGACTTCCTCGCATTCTCAGCAGAACTTGAAACAACAAACACATACTTTACAGCAACTTCAACAAAGGAAAAGAAGACTGCAAATGTTGGCTTCTCTGACATTACAGCCGCTTTCTCTACAAACTACATTGAAAACTGTATTGATGACCCATACTGTCCTAAAGGCCGCTTCTATGTTCTCAGCTCTGACGCTGTAGAGTTCTGGGGATATACAAACGCTGACAAGGTACTCAACGACACTGTAGAAGGAAATAACCCAGGTAAACAGGATCCAATGACAATGGATGCTGATGACAAGGCAAACGACCCACTCCAGCTTCTTGTTGATGACCTCTTCACAATCTCAGGCGGTTCTGACACAGTAGACGGACCTGCAACAATGGTTACTTTGAACCTCTTCGGTTCATTCGTTGTTACAAACCCTTCTGTTTGTGGTGTTGGTGAGTTCTACGGTTCTACAGACTTTGCTTGTGCTTAATCTGTAAGTAAATAAAATATCACGCTATCGTGATATAAAATTGATGGCGTATAGGCTCTTGCTTGTACGCCATTTTTTTTAAGGAGAAAATATTATGCCATTCTTTGAAGGAAACTATAATATTACTAAACTCAAGAAAAACGTTAAGGGTGAAATCATACAGCTTGAAATCAATCACAAGAATGTTCCCTTAAATGCTTCTGGACTTGGCTTGTATGCTTGGAAGTATTCTTCTTCATACATTTATTCAAAAGAGCTTTTTGTTGAAAGTGTAGACAATGTAACAACCTACAGCGGAAGTCCTCTGGCTAAGGCTACTACAGGTGACTATGTTGCAGCACACACAAACAATATCTGGAAGATTGGTTCTACCTTCTACAATGCAGATATGACAAGCGGCTCTGCTCCTGCTGGAACTGCCGGAACTGCTGTAACTGTTGCAAAGGTTTATATTGCCCCTGCTACAAGTGGCGGACTGACTAAAGACAAGTGGTACACTTACACCGGAGAAGGTGAAAGTATCAAGTATTATCTTGTATCTGCATTGACTCCAGAAGGTGTAACTCTTGGAACAGAAGTAACCGGTGAAGGTGCTGAAACTCTTGCAGAGGCTTCATTCTCTGACTTGAAGTATGTACCTTATGCAGAAGGTGAAAAGATTGTATACGACTCTCACAACTACTACAGAGACAGTACACATGACATTACTCTCTAACTAATAACATAAGGAGTAAAACTTATGGATAAAATTAAAGCATTCTTTAACAACACAATCGTAAAGGTTGTTGCTTGGGTCATTTTGGCACTTGATGTAGTTGTCCTTATTTTGGGCGGTGCTTCTGTTGCTGAAATTGGAAAAGGTGTTGAGCTTGTAGCCGGAATTGTTTCCGCTGTTGCTCTGCTTGTAGTATTTATTGCAAGCAAGATTAAAAAGGAATAAAACCTACTTCCTTCCCGGTTGTGGTTTTGCTCTCATATCTTGGGCGAGGTGTAAAAACCTTGCCCTTTTTTATTTTACTAATAATTCAGATATGAGGACAGAACAGAATGAAAAATATTGAAATCCGTAACAATAGCGGTGACGATTGGAAAACACCTGATTGGTTTTATAAAAAGTTAGATCAAGTTTATCACTTTGATTTTGACCCTTGCCCCTATCAATCAGACTTTGACGGCCTTTCAATTTCTTGGGGAGAGGTAAACTTTGTTAATCCACCTTACAGCAGAAAACTTAAGGAACAATTTATTATGAAGGCTCTTGAAGAAAGCAGAAAAGGAAAGACTTGTGTTTTACTTCTTCCAGTGTCTACTTCTACAACTATTTTCCATGATGTGATTTTCCCTAATGCAAAAAAGATAGAGTTTGTTCGTGGCAGTTTGAAGTTTGAACAGAAAGACGAAAACGGAACTTTTAAGGCTAAAGGTTGCGGACAACATGACAGCATGATCGTGGTGTTTTAGTTATGCGTTACGGTGTACCTTACAAAGGCTCTAAAAACTCAATAGCAGAATGGGTTTATAGTCATTTTCCAAAGGCTGACAATTTCTATGATTTATTTGCGGGCGGTTGTGCCATTACTCAAGTTGCTTTAATGCGACAAGAATATAAAAACTATTTCTGTAATGACATAGACGGTGGCGGGATAGAATTATTCTTAAATGCTATTTATGGCAAATACAAGAATGAAAACCGCTGGATAGACCGCGCCACTTTCTTTAGGGAAAAAGACAAAGACCCATATATAAAATACTGTTGGAGTTTTGGTAACAATGGGCGCGACTATCTTTATGGGGAAGATTTAGAGCCATTTAAAAAGGCTTGGCATTATGCAATTTATTTTAATGATTTTTCTCTTGCAGAAGAATTAGGACTAAACTTAAAACCTATTGAAAACATACAAGGTATTTATGAAAGATACCTTGAAACAAAACATATAACAGAAAGTATGATTGATGATATAAATATTACAGCGTTTCAAAGTAGTTGTAGAACACAACAACTTGAAGCTCTTAATAGATTACAGTCATTACAGTCATTACAGTCATTACAGTCATTACAGTCGGACTTCTCCTGCGTCGAAGTCCTCCCTTCTTCAATCATTTATTGTGATATTCCTTATCACGAAACAGACGCTTATGAAGAAGGCAAAGGAAATAATTTTGACTATGAGCGCTTTTATTCTTGGTGTGAAAAGCAGACAGAGCCGGTTTTTATTTCTGAGTATTGGATGCCAGAAGACCGCTTTGAATGTATAGACTCCATTGAGAAAACTGTAACTTTGCAAAGTGGTGCGGGTAATAAAGCGGTAGAAAAATTATTTATTCCGCGACACCAAAAATATGACAAATGGCAAGGCACACTCTTTGAAGGCATTCTCTAACTAATAAATTATGAGAGTAAAAAATCAAAAACAGAAAAGCATAAAAGCGGAGTTCTTGAAGTCGCTCAAGTGGAAAAGATGGAGATATATTCTTGTAGACTACTACAACAATAAAGACTGCATAACCAATAAACCCCTTAGACCCCGCTTTAATTGCCACCACTTAGACATGAGGGAAGAACACTACACAGTCTTAAAAGAGGAACGCTTTAGACCCTTAAACTCAGATACACACGACTGCGTACACTTCCTGTACCGCTACTACAAAAAAGACCCTTTTATAATTGACCGATTACGCGTAATTTTAGACCTTATGGTGAAATACAATGAAGACTAAAACTATTGAATGGTGGAATAACCTCAAAAAGAATGAAGATACA
>JAEEGJ010007284.1_pt1 | contig 31950 bp, 26 predicted proteins | sample 8958761 | NCBI WGS metagenome assembly JAEEGJ01 (sample SAMN16246546, study PRJNA631951) | gut metagenome | biome: gut microbiome; feature: rumen; material: RS-attached | host: Bos | place: Iran: Karaj | collected 2018-10
CGTTACGGACAGGAGGTGAACGGCAGCACGTGGGCGTTGGCCATGATGAACATGTTCCTGCACGGCTTCGACAACGCCATCATCCGCTGGGGCGATACCTTGCGCAACCCCAAGCTGAAAAACAACGACCGGCTGATGAAGTTCGATACCGTGGTGGCCAATCCGCCCTTCAGTCTCGACAAATGGGGTGCTGAGGAGGCCGCCGCCGACCAGTACAACCGTTTCTGGCGCGGCATTCCACCCAAGAGCAAGGGCGACTGGGCTTTTATCAGCCACATGCTGGAGGTGGCCGACGACAACGGCGGCAAGGTGGGTGTGATTATCCCTCACGGAGTGTTGTTCCGTGGCGGCAGCGAAGGCAAAATCCGTCAGTATATTCTTGAAAACGAGCATATTCTGGAGGCAGTTATCGGACTGCCCGCCAACCTGTTCTATGGTACGGGCATCCCGGCGGCCATCGCCATTTTCCGCAAGGGTCGCGGCTCCGAAAACGTGCTGTTCGTCGATGCCAGCCGCGAGTACGAGAACGGCAAGAACCAGAACAAGCTCCGTCCGCAGGACATCGAGCACATCGTGGGTGTCTATCGCAAGTTCGCCAACGGCGAGTTGCAGCCCGGCGTGGTGGAGGACAAATACGCTTACGTGGCCACCCCCACCGAGATCCGCGAGAACGACTACAACCTCAACATCCCGCGTTATGTGGACACTTACGAAGAAGAAGCCGAAATCGACATTCCTGCCGTGCAGAAAGAGATTGAGCAGTTGGAAGGCGAATTAGCTGAAGTGCAGGGGAAAATGAAAGAGTATTTAAAAGAATTAGGTTATTAAACTATGAATGACGAAAACCAAAATATTGAGTATAAGCGCAGTTGGAGCGACGAATACCTGAAATGGGTGTGCGGATTCGCCAATGCCCAAGGTGGGAGAATCTTCATTGGCATCGACGATGATAAATCCGTTTATGGGTTGACCGATTCGCACCGGCAGATGGAGGACATTCCGAACAAGATCGTTGCCTTTTTAGGCATTGTGGTGGATGTGAATCTGCACCAGAGGAATGGCAAAGAATACTTGGAAATCATTGTGAATCCGAGCAACGTGCCCATTTCGTACAAAGGTGTTTTCTACTATCGTTCAGGGGCGACCAAACAGGAACTGAAAGGGGTTGCACTTCAGCAGTTTGTCTTGAAGAAAATGGGGCGCTCGTGGGACGAGATAGTTTGCGAAGGGGCCAGACTGGAACACATCGATGACGAAGCGGTAGCCTATTTCGTGCGCAAGGGCATAAAAGCGGGAAGATTGCCAGAGAATGCAGCGGACGATTCCACGGAAACCATCTTGCGCAATCTTGACCTTATAGACGATGAAGGAGGTTTGCGCAACGCCGCCATTTTGTTGTTCGGCAAGCGGCCGTCGAAGTTTTTTGCTTGTGTGGAATTCAAGATCGGGCGGTTCAAGTCCGAATCCGACCTGCGCAATCAGGATATGATTACGGGTAACCTCATTCAGATGGCAGACAAGGTGATGGAGGTATTAGACAACAAGTATTTGATTCGCCCCATCCATTACGAGGGTTTGCAGCGCATTGAGCCGCTGGAAATCCCCGAAAACGCCCTGCGTGAAATCATCTTCAATGCCATCATACACAAAGAATACCCTGGCTACTCAACGCAGATGAGGGTATATGACGACCGGATATGGCTATGGAATTCGGGCGGGCTTCCTAACGGCATCACCTTTGAGCAGTTTATGGGCGAGCACAGTTCGTGTCCGCGCAACCGGCTTATTGCCAGAGCTTTCTATTTGGCAGGTTTCATCGAGTCGTGGGGACGCGGCATTGGCAAAATCAGAGACGAGTTTGTGGCAAACGGTTTGGAAGCCCCCGTTTACAAGGAGGAGATGGGCGGCATGTCGGTGTATATCACCCGAAGGAAAGGGCTGTTTGGAGACGATGACACTGCAAGTGGCATTGTAAAAGATGCTGATAATAAGAAGATTGTATTGAAAAATGACCCTGTAAATGATACTGATGGCACTGTAAATGGCACTGTAAAACGAATAATAAAAGTTATAAGTGAAAATGAAGCCATAACTTATGACGAGTTGTCTGAAAAGCTGAATATTTCTCGAAGAACGGTAGCACGTCATATAAAGAAAATGACGGAGTTATTTTTGATTGTCCGCGAAGGCTCCGACAAGACAGGCTATTGGTATGTGACGGAAAAAGGAAAAAGAATACTAAATAAAGAATAGAAAAATGACAGAACAAGACTTCTTAAACATAATAGGCAACAAGATCTCGAACGAGATGCAAAAGGCGATAATCAGGAATAACTATGCACCACAATTAGCGGAACCGTTGTGCAGTGCCATTGATTCTCATGAAAAGGTTGACCTTTTCCAGAAATTGATGAACGAATGGATTGCCTATCAAAACAGACAACAGCAAATCATACAGGCATTCTTTCAACAGTATCATAAATAATAGACATAGGGAAATGAAACATCTAAAAGACAATTACAATTATAGTATATCTTTACGATGCATTGTCTGTGGTCGCGACGATTGCTTCGAATCCAATGAAGATAAGTCACACATAAAATGCACGAATTGCGGAAAAGAATACTTTGGCGGTCGTGACGAACTTATTGAGTACAACAATGAACAAATACAAGAATCCATTGATCAGAAGAAAAAAGAAATAACATCTGATGTGAAAAAGGAGATTCACGATATGATTAAAAAGGCTTTTGCTGGAAACAAAAACATTAAAATCAAATAGTATGGAAATGGCATCAATAATAATTTCTATATTGGCCTTAATAGGAACAGTGTACACATACTTTGTTCACGATCGAAAGATAAAAAGACAAGAATCTATTATTAATGAATATCAACTGGCAAAGTTTAAGGAAGAGGAAGAAGAAAGTAAGAAAGCTCAAATATGTGGAAATATAGTCAAGTATGATAGCGGCAAACGCGTATTGAAATTTTATAATAGAGGAAAAGCTATGGCCACGAATATCAATATTCAAGGATTGGATATTCAAGCAATAGACATATATGATAACATATTGCCTTATGAGTTGTTAAACCCTCAAGATTACGCAGAAATCACATTTAGGATTATTATGAATGCTCCGTCAACTATTAAACTCACCTATACTTGGGACGATGCGTATCAAACTGGTAATTCATCCACTCAAATTCTACCATTATGAACAAACAAGTATCTCACATCCCCTCTGGCTACAAGCCCTCTCCCCTCGGCCCCATTCCCGAAGACTGGGAAGTGAAGAGATTGGAAGAAGTGGGCTCTTTTTCAAAGGGAAGCGGTGTCCCGAAAGATAAAATCATTTCAGAGGGACACCCATGCCTAACGTATGGAGATTTATATACTAAGTATGATTTTGTAATCAAAAACATTAAGTCTTTCATTGATGAAGAAACTTCAAAAGAGAGCAAAGAAATAAACGCAGGAGACATTTGTTTTGCTGGGTCAGGAGAAACTCCAGAAGACATTGGCAAATGCGCAGCATATCTTGAGAATTGTCCAGCATACGCAGGTGGGGATATTGTAATACTATCACCTAACAACAACATAAATAGTCTATGGTTGTCGTACCTTCTCAATTCAGATATTGGAGGTAAACAACGGTATAAATTTGCGCAAGGTTTTTCTATTGTTCATATCTATCCCGACAATCTTAAGCAAATACAAATTCCCGTTCCCCCTCTCTCCGAACAGCAACGCATCGTCTCCGTCCTTTCCCTTTGGGACACCGCCATCGCCAAGCAGACCGCCCTGATAGAGAAGCTCACCTTGCGCAAGCGCGGCCTCATGCAGCAGCTGCTCACGGGGAAGAAGCGGCTGAAAGGGTTTTGTGGGGAGTGGAAGAATATTAAGCTTGGAAGTATTGCTGAACGCATTACAAGAAAAAACGAAGAAGACAACAAAAATGTGGTAACCATTTCTGCCCAAAGGGGTTTTGTCGTTCAAACGGACTTTTTCAACAAAAGCGTTGCCAGCGAGATTTTAGATAACTACTTTTTAGTTCATAAAAACGAGTTTTGCTATAACAAAAGCCATTCCAATGGCTATCCTATGGGCGCAATCAAACGATTAAAGTCTTTTGATAAAGCTGTTGTAACAACCTTGTACATTTGCTTCAAACTCAAAGAAAAGCCCCAAACCAACATTGATTTCTTTGAGCAATATTGCGAATCCGGCCTGCTAAACAAAGAGTTAGTGAAAGTAGCCAACGAAGGCGGTCGTGCTCATGGTTTACTTAATGTAACACCTGCTGATTTCTTCAATATGCATATGAGGATTCCATCAATAGAAGAACAGACTGCCATCGCTTCAGTTTTAGTCAATGCTGACAAAGAAATCGAGATACAAAAACAAAAGCTGGCGGCCATGCAGGAGCAGAAGAGGGGGCTGATGCAGGTGCTGCTAAGTGGGAAAAGGAGGGTGGAATGATGAGAAATAGAGACAGGGTCGTTTTCTTTTCTGAAAGAGATTTGGCTGGTGGATTTGAACTCCGTAAGGGAGAGCACATCCTTCGTGCAGTGACAAAATCTGATTATACTGACATAAATGATATTTTAGAGTTACTCCATTTGAAAAAATACATTGATAATGAAGTATACTTGAAAAAGTGGACACGAGAAGAGATTGTTGAATTCAAACAAAAAGTTGTTGAGTATGAAAACATCATCGGACGTTTTATGGCAACAATAACAGACAAGAATATTGAATTACAGTACGACAAACTCATCTTCGACTATAAAAATTCCTTTTGGGAATTAGTAAACAGCCAAAGCATTTATAAAAAAATATCCCAAGATGTATTTCGCAGAATATTAGATAGTGACCGACTCATTCTTTATAGAATTTTACCTCAAAAAAGAATCGTTGAACATTACAGCAATCCAATTAAAGACTTTATGTCGTCTCATCCGGAATCGGCCGAGATAATCCTTTCGAAGTACGAAATCGCTGGCAGAGAAAGGGTTCCCTATTTTCTTCCCCCAAGTCTAACGATTACAGATAAGGAAAATATCATTTTAAAATATATTGATCTTCCCCAAGCAAATCTAAACTATCTTCAAATCATCCCCAATGTCAGGAACAATAGCGTCTTTAGATTAACCGATAAAACGAGGTTAAAGGCGCAGAAGAAATGTGATACTCTTACTGAAAAGTTCTTTTCAGAAAATAATAGCATAAATTATAAACTTGCTATAAGTTTTCCAGAGAATATGGACACAATAAAAGAAGGACATATCTCCGACGGAACTACCTTAAACTATTCATACAGTTTGGATTTTATCAAACAAAACAACAATCCGCATGCTTTGTTCGAGAATTTCATCTATTTGTTCGAATATGTTGATCATCAAAATAGGATTGACCTTGCCAGTAAAAGGAGTGATTTTGACGTTTTGGAAAGACATATAGGACTTCATTCGCACCATGATTATCTGAACAGTTTTAAATTCAGGACACTTGAAAAAGTCTCTCTTGGACAGATTGCAGGATACTCAAAAGTGCTTGAAGAAATGGGAGTCTTATTAGAAAAAACTTTAAGCCAGGTATTCACTGTAATTTTCCCCGAAAATTATGGTTTTGCAAGCAATTCTCGATTGATTATTTCAACAGCCTCCAACTTGTTAGAGAAAGTCAGATTATTAGCTCCAGAATTAGAATCCATCCTGAAACAATACAAGTTATTTGTTGAAGATGGAAGTATTGATTTTGACCTTCTGCAAATATCCTCCCAACCAACACTCATTAAGGATATACCCAGCCTGAATAAAGATAAATATTTATACCTCAACGAAAAGAATTCCGAAATAAAGAGCATTTCAAATATATTCTTTTCGGATCAGACACTGCTGTCGTATGTTGAGCCATTCAAAGGGAAAAAATATAAAACTTTCTTTGATTTGCTTGCCAATGAGGAAAATGTAGAATACTATAATTATCAAGATCACAAAAAAACCTTATTACAATATCTTCTTGATAGGGATCAAATATATATTGACAAAAAAGGTTGTATTCAAATCACCAATCTTTCAAGAATCTTGATATTATATGACTTAAATTTAAATGAAGTCGCTTCATTTTATCACTACCCCCAACGATTCAGGCAGGAAGTGACACAAATGGCAAAAGAAAACATTATACATTTTGAAAACACTTTGTTTTCTAAACCTGAACAAGACTATTTCAACTACTATCTTAATAAAAGTATGTTTACCAATGGATTGGATTTGAGAAATAAATATCTTCATGGAACACAGGCAAATCCTGAAGATGAAGGATGTCACAAATATGCATATTATACCTATCTTAAACTAATCGTGTTGGCATTATTAAAAATTGAAGATGATTTGATAATACATAAAGCATTAATAACAGAATAAAACCTCATTCTTATGATAACCAAACCCGAACTGCAAGACCTACTGCAAACCACCGAGACCTATCGCGTGGAGCGTACCACCTCCACTAATGATATGGACAAGTTCCAAGAAGCCATTTGTGCCTTTGCCAACGATTTGCCCAACTCAAGGAAAAAAGGGTACTTGATTTTGGGCGCATACGACAATGGCACCTTGTCGGGGCTGAAAGTGGATGATGCCTTGCTCAAGAAAATCGCCGCCATCCGTTCCGATGGAAACATCCTGCCGTTGCCAGTGATGTCGGTCGAGCGTTTTGTGTTCCCCGAAGGCGATTTGCTTGTGGCCGAAGTTTCTCCTTCGCTGCTTCCGCCCGTTCGCTATCGGGGCCGAACCTTCGTGCGCATTGGTCCTCGCCGAGATATTGCCACCGAAGCCGAGGAACGCATCCTTATGGAGCGTAGGACTTCCTATATGGCCACCTTTGACGCGATGCCCTGCTTGGGTGCAACAATAGATGATATTGACACAGCTTTTATCAAGCAGGAATACCTCCCGCAGGTTATCGATGCAGAGGTGTTGTCTGGCGACCAGCGCGACATCAAGGAGCAACTGGCCGCAATACATTTGTACGATTTAACGCACGATTGTCCCACCAATGCCGCCATCATTCTCTTTGGGAAGAATCCACGGTATTTCTTCCCTGGCTTCTACATCCAATATGTCCGCTTTGCTGGGAAAGCCATTGGAGGGCAGGTCCTTAATGAAAAGCGATTCCAAGGGCAGCTTTATCGACAGCTCCCCGAAATGGAAATGTTTGTCAGCAATGCCATTATCACCCAACGGCCAGTTTCAGTCAGCCTTTTCCGGGAGAAAACGGTCATCAACTATCCTAACAACGCCTTGCGCGAGTTGCTGATGAATGCCTGTATGCATCGTGATTATCAAGCGAACATGCCCGTCCGTTTGTATCAGTTTGAGGATCATATCGAAATCATGAACGCTGGCGGCCTATATGGCGAAGCCCGTCCCGAAAATTTTCCCAATGTAAACGACTATCGGAATCCCATCATAGCCGAAGCCATGAAGGAAATGAAATATGTGAATATGTTTAACCAAGGTATTCGACGAGTACAGGAAATGCTGCTGGAAAACAACAACAAGGAGGCCGAATTTGATGTTTCCAAGCTAACCGTTTTTGCTGTGAACGTTTTCTCTACAGTTGACGATGTCCCTCAAAGTGATACTCCAGATGATACTCAAGATGGTACTCAAGGTGGTACCCAAGGTGGTACCCAAAGTAGAAATCTTGATTTATGGATAGAAGAGCAGATAAAGAAAAATCCCAACATCACGACCGAAGAATTGTCTAAGGTCTCTGGCAAAGGCATTAATACTATCAAACGTCATATTTCAAAACTACCCCATATCAAATATGTCGGTAGCGGCTATAGCGGACATTGGGAAATAATAGATAATAAAAGATCAAAACAAGATGCAGGTGCTGCTGACGGGAAAAAGGAGGATAAAATAAATTAAAAATAGAAGAAATATAATGAAAGAAGACATCAATAAATTGTCACATGCAGAGTTTCTTTCGTTTTTATATAGCGAAAGAGATCGTGAAATCTCAAATAAATACATGCCTGGATGGAGTAATTGGGTTCTGATAGGAGCGATGGTTTCATTTTTAACAATAACATATAATTTACTTAAATCCAATGCTTTTAAGGTTCAAGAGTCCGTCTTTATCCTACTATTAAGTGGTTTTCTTGCTGCGGCATTATCTTATTATCCAACTTTCAAATGGATACTTAGACTCATATCAAGGAAACGTTCCATTGATTATAGCAAGTTATGCACTTTAAAAGAGGCTGCCCCTACAACTATGATTGTTTTCGGAACAATTATTTCAATAGTAATGGCTTTTGTGTTATATAAATATGAATTGCCCTCAATACTCGTGTTTTTGTGGTTGATATTATTTATCATTAAAATCATAACAATTGTTGATTTAATAGTTCATCGCAATAATCTTGTTATAGCAATAGAAAAAATAGATGGGTTCAGAAATTCTACTATTGAAGCAGTGTTTTCCATAGTAAATTTATTAATAGCGGGCATAATATTTAATTTGTCTTTTAGACACATAAAAACATTAAACTTTACATCTTTCCCTACTATCAGTCTGGAATTTGAAATTGCCATTTGCATAGTATTTCTTTTGATACTGCTATTTTTGATGATTTATTTTAACGAATCGAAAAATAACAAAGCAGAAAAGAATATTGATTTTATCATCGACAGATATAATTATGGCAATTTGTCACAAGAAGATGCATATACAGAATTGCTAATCCTTCGCCATGGAAAAGATTCTATTCAAGCATTGGAATATGAGCAAAAAAAGCTTTCGGATTCCATTTCTGTTCTAGAAAAACGACAAAGTGATATAGAGAAAATTGATTATTCGAAAAAATCAACAGAAGATATTGATAGAGCATTAGATATTATTGACAATATAAGAAAAGATTGTAAACGATATATTACAGTGATTATATCTCTTTTAAATAAAATGAGAGAAATACTAGACTTACGAATACCAATCAACGAATCTGAGTATAAAACTCTTATTGATAAAATAGAATCTTCTCGTGAATTGGTCGAATCTTTGACAGAAAAATGTAGCCATTCAATTACAATAATTAAAACAATTGTTGAAAATAAAAAGAAATTGATATGTAGGTATCGAGGAGGTCTTTGTGAGAATTTAGAATGTCAAGATAGAAACAAAAGAAGAACAATAATGCATAGTGTTTTGTTATTTCTTAGAAAAATAAAACTAAAACAACGCATTATATCAAATAGAGTTAGAATGAAGTGTAATTTACGCAAATAACCATTGTATTATGTCTTATATCTCCTTCAAAGAAAACGACATGAGCCAACGCCCCACTTTGGAATTGATGTGAAGTTGGGTTCTTTAATACGATTGATAACCAAAAAATATATACCAAATGATATCAAACCCCGAACTGCAAGACCTACTGCAAACCACCGAAACATACTGCGCGGAACTTCCCACCTCCACGGGTGTCCCTCAAGACATTAATCATTATTCATTAATCATCAACCATTATTCACTCATCATTAATCATTACTCACTACCATTATGAAATCCGAAGAAATCCAAACCTTATTCGAGCAGTTCGAGAAGGCTGCTGTAACAGTCGAGAATGTTGAATGCTGGAGCGCACGGGATTTGTATCCGATATTAGGTTATACCCAATGGCGCAACTTCATGAATGCAGTTGACAAAGCTAAAGAGGCCTGCATCAATGCAGGACAAAAACTAACCGACCATTTTGCTGACGTCAGCAAAATGGTTCCAATAGGCTCAGGTGCTGAAAAAAAGATAGATGACATCCTCTTGACCCGTTATGCCTGCTATCTGATAGCCCAGAACGGAGACCCGCGCAAACCGCAAATCGCTTTCGCTCAGACCTATTTCGCCGTTCAAACCCGCAGGGCGGAACTTATCGAACAACGGCTTCAAGAAGCTGAACGTGTGAAAGCACGAGCCAAACTGCAGGAAACCGAGAAAAAACTCTCCGGCATACTCTACGAAAGAGGAGTGAACGACAAAGGGTTTGCCAATATCCGGTCGAAAGGCGACCAAGCACTGTTCCATCTCTCCACCCAACAGATGAAAACCAAAATGGGCGTGCCTGACAACCGCCCTGTGGCCGATTTCCTGCCCACCATCAGCATCAAAGCCAAGGATTTCGCCGCAGAAATGACCAATGTGAATGTGCAATCCAAAGATCTGCAGGGCGAACCGGCCATCACCAAAGAACACGTGGACAACAATCAGGCGGTAAGAAAAATACTGCTGGAACGCGGCATCGTTCCCGAAAACCTTCCGCCCGCCGAAGATGTGAAGAAAGTGGAACGCCGTCTGAAAAGCGAGGAAAAGAAAGCTTTGGAAAATAAAAGGAAAAAATAATGGAACGAATCTCCTTCAAAGAAAACGACATCAGCCAACGACCAGCTTTGGAGCTACTGCAGAAGCTGGGCTACCAGTACCTTTCACCCGAAGAGGTGCTGGAGCTGCGCGGCGGGAAGACCTCCAATGTGTTGCTGGAAGACATTTTGCGGCAACAGCTGCGCCAGCTGAACTCCATCCGCATCGGCAGCCACAGCGAGGCGCGCTTCTCGGAACAGAACATCGAAAACGGCGTCGCCGCTATGCGCAACGTGCCGATGGATGGCGGCTACCTCAACGCCAACGAGGCCGTGTATAATATGCTCACCCTCGGTAAGGCCTTCGAACAGAGCATCGACGGCGACAAGAAGAGCTATACGATGCGCTATATCGACTGGCAACATCCTGAGAACAACGTGTTTCACGTCACGGAGGAGTTTGCCGTTACCCGTGCTGGTTCCAATGACACCTACCGTCCAGACATCGTGTTGTTCGTCAACGGCATCCCGCTGGTGGTCATCGAGTGCAAACGTCCCGATGTCAAAGGGGCGGAAGAGCAGGCTATCTCGCAGCATCTGCGCAATCAAAAAGAAGACGGTATCCGCAGTCTGTATGTCTATAGCGCCCTGCTGTTAGCCATCGGCAACAGTTTCGGCAGCTACGCCACCACTGGCTCGCCGGCACAGTTTTGGAACAAATGGCACGAGATGTTCCCCAACAAGGAAGCCGAGCAGGAACATCGTGGGGCTTTGCAGAATCTTGTGGGAAACAGGGAGATTACCCCGCAGGACGAGTATCTGTACAACCTCTGCCGTCCGGAACGTCTGTTAGAACTGATGTACCACTTCACCATTTACGACGCGGGCATCAAAAAACTAGCACGTTACCAGCAGTACTTCACAGTGAAGGAAACAGTGGAGCGGGTGAAAGTCATCGAGGCGGGACATCGCAACGGCGGGGTGGTCTGGCACACGCAGGGCAGTGGCAAGTCGCTGACTATGGTGATGTTGGCACAAAAGATAGCGCAGGAACCGAGTATTTCCAACCCCCGCATTGTGTTGGTAACCGACCGCACCGACCTCGACAGCCAGATTACCAAAACTTTCCGAAAGTGCGGAAAAGAGGTGGAGAACGCCACTACGGGTAGTCGCTTGGTGGAGTTGTTGGAAAGTGACACCGATGCGGTCATTACCACCGTTATCAACAAGTTTGCCACGGCTATCCGAAAGATCAAATGTCCACTCGACAATCCCAACATCTTTATTCTGATTGACGAAGCGCACCGCAGTCAGTACAAGGAGTTAGCCATCCAGATGAACCGTGTGCTGCCCAATGCCTGCAAGATCGCCTTCACGGGAACGCCGTTGATGAAGAAGGACAAGAACACCGCCCGCACTTTTGGCGGCATTATAAAACCCGTCTATACCGTGAAGCAAGCCGTTGAAGACAAAGCCGTTGTGCCGCTGCTCTACGAAGGTCGCATCGTGCCACAGTCGGTAAACGAGGGACCCATCGACAGTTTCTTCGACCGCGTGTGCGAGGATTTGACCGAGTACCAGAGCACCGATTTGAAAAAGAAATTCTCCCGCACCGACAGCCTCAACCAGACCGAACAACGCATCTATTCCATCTCCATCGACATTTCCAAGCATTATGCTGAAAATTGGCAAAACACTGGTTTCAAAGCGATGCTGGTAACCCCCAAGAAAAAAGTAGCCATCCAATACAAGAAATTCTTGGACGAGATTGGGAAAGTCTCTTCCGAAGTGCTGATTACCGCCCCTGACGACCGCGAAGGCGAAGAAATCGCATACGGAGATACGGCACAAGAAGTCAAAGAGTTTTGGAAACGGATGATGGACGAGCACGGCACCCCGCAGAAGTATCAGGAAAACCTGATCACACGCTTCAAAAAACAAGACATCCCCGAACTGATGATCGTGGTGGACAAACTACTGACAGGTTTCGATGAGCCGAAAGTGGCGGTGATGTACCTCGACCGCAACCTAAAGGGTCATACGTTGCTTCAGGCAGTTGCCAGAGTGAACCGCACCTGCGAAGGCAAGGATTATGGCTACATCATTGACTATTACGGCGTATTACGAGAGTTAGACGATGCCTTAAGCATTTACTCGGAATATGACGAAGACGACCGCGAGGTGTTCCGTGACACCTTAGTGCCTGTAAGCGACAAGATTGCTGAATTGCCGCAACGCCATTCCGACCTTTGGGAATTGTTCAAGATGATTCCCAACAAACGTGATCTGGAGGCATACGCCCAATCGTTGCGAATGGAGGACCGCCGGCACGAATTCTACGACCGTCTGACCGCCTTTTCATCGGTGCTACAGCTTGCGCTCTCGACGGAAGAGTTTTTCAAGAATACCGAAGAGAAGACCATTCGACGGTATAAGGAGGATTTGAACATGTTTTCCAAACTGCGCACCGCCGTGCAGCTGCGCTATTCCGACACCATAGACTACAAGAAGTATGAAGCCCGCATCGAGAAGCTCATCAACCACCACGTGGAGAGCGATGCCGTGAAAGTGATTACCAACTTGGTCAACATTTTCGACAAGGAAGACTTCCAGAAAGAGGTGGACAGCGTGGTCGGTACTGCTGCCAAGGCCGACACCATCGCCACCCGCACGGCTAAATACATCAACGAGAATATGGATTCCGATCCGGCATTCTACAAAAAGTTCTCCCAGCTCATTAAAGAGACCATCGAACTTTACGAACAAGGCCGCCTGAACGAAAACGAATATCTGGAAAAGATGATGCAGTTCAAGGAGGATGTGCTGAACCATACCGACAGCGAACTGCCGTCCGAACTGGAACACAACAATGCGGCAAAAGCCTATTTCGGCATCGCTTTGGAGAACTACAAGCGGCTCTTCCCCGACATGCCTGTCCGCGAAATGGCCTTGGCCACGACCAACGCTTTCGATGACATCATTCGTCAAACGGTGATTGTGGAGGATTCCGTGTTGGTGGACTGGCAGTCGAAAAACGACATCATCGGCAAAATGAAAATCCGTCTCGAAGACGAGCTGATAGACAATATCAAGCGCAAATACAGAGTGAATTTTCCGTTTGATGATATGGATATCATCATCGACGGATGTGTGGATGTGGCTAAAATCTGGATACGATGACGAAAGACAACATCCTTTACGGCTCAACCCGTATTGAATACAGCATTGACTATGTGCCGCGAAAAACGCTCGGCATCCGCGTGGAACCAGACGGTTCTGTTTGGTTGAAGGCCCCAAAGGATGCCGGTTTGGAGGATATTCGCAAGAAAGTTCTGCATAGAGCCCCTTGGATTCTTCGACAGCGGCGTTATTTCGAATCCTTCGGGATTTCCACGACCGAGCGGCAGTATATCAGTGGCGAGTCGCATCTCTATTTGGGACGGCAGTATATGCTTCGAATCAGAGAATCCAACCAAAACGCCGTTCACTATCAGAACAACATTCTTGAAATTGAGTGCCGGAACAAGAAAGATGTCAAAAAGGTGCTGCAGCAATGGTATCGAGAGCGGGCGGAAATCAAATTCGCAGAATATGCAAAACCAATTGTCGAACATTTTTCTGTTTATGGTGTAAAACCCGAATCTATCTCAATCAGAAAGATGGAGAAACGTTGGGGCTATTGCACGCCTAAGGGTAACATCTTTCTTAACCCTAGACTGATTTGTGCACCCAGATGTTGCATTGAATACGTCATCACCCACGAAATGTGCCATTTAGTACACCGAAACCACACCAAAGAGTTTTATGCATTGCTAACCAAGGAGATGCCTCATTGGGAAATGTGGAAAGCAAAACTGGAACGGATGTTACATTAAAAAAACACTTAATAAATCCTGTTTTCTATTCTTTACGAAAAAGATTTTTTACTAACTTTGCAGAATATTATTCAGGAACTTAAAACGCAAAAATATGTACGACAACAACCACGGGCTGTATGTGGCCCATTGCGCCGACGGAGCGCTTGATATCAAAGGGAAAATGGCCAACCGCCACGGCCTTATCGCTGGCGCCACCGGTACCGGAAAAACCGTCACCCTGCAGGTGATGGCCGAGACTTTCTGCCAAGCAGGCGTGCCTTGTTTTATGGCCGACATGAAAGGCGACCTCTCCGGCATCAGCCAAAGCGGCAAAATGAGCGGCTTCATTGAAAAACGACTGCCCGAATTCGGCATCGAGAATCCGCAATTCCAAGCCTGCCCCGTGCGCTTTTATGACGTTTACGGCGAACAAGGACACCCCATCCGTGCCACCATCTCACAGATGGGCCCACTCTTGTTATCACGTTTACTCGGACTGAACGAAACTCAAGACGGTGTGCTGAATATTGTGTTCCGAGTCGCTGACGAATGTGACCTGCTGCTCGATGACCTGAAAGACCTGCGCTCTGTGCTCGACTACGTGTCGAAACATGCCAAAGATTACACCACCCAATACGGCAATGTATCCACAGCCTCTATAGGTGCCATCCAGCGTGCCCTGCTGCAACTCGAGAACCAAGGGGCCAACAAATTCTTCGGCGAGCCGAGTTTCGATATCTACGATTTTCTGCAAACCGAAGGCGGCAAGGGCGTGATGAGCGTCTTGGCTGCCGACAAGCTCATGCTGCAGCCGAAACTGTACAGTACCTTCCTGCTGTGGCTCATGTCGGAGCTCTACTCTACCCTGCCCGAAGTGGGCGACCTCGACATGCCTAAGTTAGTGTTCTTCTTCGACGAAGCACACACTCTCTTCGAGGACACCTCCAAGGCTATGACCGACAAAATCGAGCAAGTCATCAGATTAATCCGAAGCAAGGGTGTGGGTATTTATTTTGTCACCCAAAGTCCTACCGACATTCCCGAAACCATACTCGGACAATTGGGCAACCGCGTGCAACATGCCCTTCGTGCCTACACACCCAAAGACCAAAAAGCCGTACGCACCGCCGCCGACACTTTCAGAGCCAACCCAGCCTTCAAAACCGATGAGGCCATCATGAACCTCGAGACAGGCGAGGCTTTGGTCAGCTTCCTGGATGAAAAAGGAGCACCAAGCATCGTACAGCGTGCCAAAATACTGTTCCCGCTGTCACAAATCGGCGCCATCAGTGAAGGCCAGCGTTTGGACATCATCAAGCAAAGCCGTATATATGGCAAATACGACACTCCCGTTGACCGCGAGAGTGCTTTCGAGAAGCTGCTGAAAGAAGCGGAAGCAAGCAATGTGCCCGCCGTGGCAGATGAAGAAGATGATGATAATCTTCCCGCCGAAGAGAAAAACGAGAAAGGCGAAGCCATCAAGAAAAAAGGCAAAGGCTTCCTCTCCAAAGTGGTAAAAGCAGTGTTGACTGCCGCTACCGCTACCATCGCGACCTCTGTAGGCACCGCCGTCAGCAACAAGGTAACAGGCAAGAAGAGCAAATCGACCAAATCAACCACTGAGAAGATGGTGAAGAACACCACTTCCGCCGCTACCCGCACCATCACCCGCGAGCTGACGAGAGACATTCTCGGAAACCTGCTGAAGTAGGAGTTAGGGATTAGGGAATAGGAATTAGGAGATAGAATTCAAAATTCAATAGTCAACTGTAGGGCTGTCACATTGTGGCAGCCTTTTTTTTAACACCCACAAAGCCAGCGTTTTTGAAGAGGACTTTATTTCTGCGGATTTGCCAAAGCCAGAATCAAACCGAGGGCGACACCCAAGAGGGCAGCGAACAGCACCTGCAAATTCGGCGGCAGGATGAAGGTGATGGTATGGGCAGGATACCAGAACAAAGGAATAGTTTTCTTGAAGACCAAGCCCCACTGGACATCCCAGTTGATGCTATTCAACATGCGCTTCATATCCATAGGCTTCAGCAAACCAGCCACTGTACCGCCCGTCTCCAAAATGTGAATATCCGTGCATTTATGGAAGGTCATCATCACTGGTGCAAAGATGGTGTTCATGGCCACACTGACGCAAAAGGCGATACCCACCTTACCCCACGTAAGTGTAAGTGAATTGAACACATCCATCAATGAAGCATAGTCACAGGAGGCCACCTTGGACATGAAGAAAGGCGTTCCTGACTTGAAAATCATCATGGCCATGGTGATACACATGCCCAAGAATCCCCAGACCATCATGCGGGGCAGCACGCCGAAGCCTTTTTCGGTATAGACGCCCTTACGGATACGCAGGGCCAGCATTTCACCCAAAGTTGCCAAGATAGCGAATTTGAAGAACGCCATAATGAACGGATGAGTGGCCGTGGCATTGTTGAACCAAGCAAAGAAGCCCGTAGCAGGGATAAAGAAGGGCGTCAGCACTATCACAACACCCAAAATAAGCAACCAGTCTTGTTTTTTCATTTTTTCGAAGATATAAAATGCAAAAATACGATTAATTTTTTATCTTTGCAATTGAAAAATCAGAATAAAAATAATCAATTATAATTTATAGCAACATGAAGAAAAGAAGTCTCTTAACCCTGTTATTCAGCATCATTGTATTATTCTCATACGCCCAGGACGAAGAATTGGTGGGCGCCAACTGCACCTCTATCATGGTGGGCCGCAAGGCCTCGGCCGACGGTTCGGTCATCACCTCGCACACCTGCGACAGCAAATACCGCACCTGGGTGACCATGGAGCCCGCCGCCGACCACAAGGAGGGCACTATGCACAAGGTCTATAAAGGCACCATGCACACACAGACTCCCAACAGCATGGAAGGCATGGAGCTGGTGGGCGAGATTCCGGAAGTCGCTCATACCTACGCATATATGAACACTTCCTACCCCTGCATGAACGAGAAGCAATTAGCCATGGGCGAGAGCACTTTCTCCGGTCCCGACACGCTGGTGAACGAAAAGGGTATGTTTCTGATTGAGGAGCTGCAACGCATTGCCCTGCAACGCTGCGACAATGCCCGCGACGCTATCCTGCTGATTGGCCAACTCATCAAGGAGTACGGCTATGGCGACGGTGGCGAGTGCATCACCATAGCTGACAAGCGCGAAGTTTGGCAGATGGAGATTCTGGGCGAAGGTCCCGACAAAATCGGTGGCATCTGGGTGGCCCAGCGCGTGCCCGACGACGAGGTGGCCGTAAGCTGCAACGTGGCTCGCATCGGCAAAATCAACCGCAAAGACAAAGACCACTTCCTCGCCTCCGACAACATCGAAGCAGTGGCCAAAAAATATGGCTTATGGGATGGCAAAGGCGACTTCATCTGGTGGAAGGCTTTCCCCTCAAGCTATTCCGGCAAGAAGAACTTCAAAGAGCGTGAGTGGTACATTTTCAATGAGTTGAACCCCGACCTGCATCTGGACTTCAATGCTGACGAACTACCTTTCTCCATCAAGCCCGCCGAAAAAGTGGATGTACGCAAGGTGATGGAGCTGTTCCGCGCCAACTACGAAGGCTCCGAGCTGCTGGACCAGACTGCCCAGCTGAAGATTGAGCGCAAGCGCAAGCAGAAAGACGGCAGTACGCTCATCGACACCATCGTATGCCCCAACGCCAACCCCTGGATGGACGGCAACGAACGGGCCCTGTACAATGCCCTGAAGCCCGGCACTGTGACCTTCTACCGTGGCGTGGCCATGTCGTGGTGCTCCTACTCCACCATCATCCAGTGCCGCGAATGGCTGCCCGACGAAGTGGGTGGATTGTGCTGGTTCTCCTTGGAAAACCCGGGACAGAGCCCCCGTATTCCCATCTATGCCGGCGAGACCAAACTGCCGGCGGGCTTCAACATCTGCGGCCATTTCGGTTACAATGACAACGCTGTGCTGTGGCATTACCGCAAGGCCAACAAATTAGCCCAGGTAAGATGGGGCCGCACCAAAGACATTATGCTGAAGAGCATTATTCGCTATGAGGACAAGGCCTTTGAGGAACTGCCCGCATTGGAGGATAAGGCCGTAAAAATGCTCAAAGATGGAAAAAAGGATGAAGCTGTCACCTTGCTCAACCAATACACCTCTGACTTTGCTGGTGCCACCCGCCAAACCTGGCAGGAGCTGGAACATAAGTTCTGGGAGATGTTCTGGACAGGATTTTAAACAGGTTTCAGGTAGCAGGTAGCAGGTTACAGCAGGGACGCACTGCGTGCGTCCGTTATTACGCATATTATTTCCAGAAACGGGTTGTAATATCCACGGGGTTGCCGTTCTGGTTGCGGTAAAGTCGCTGGTTGGTGGTGCGGGATTTCAGGCCTCCCTTACCCGGCAGATACGGGCCTACTTTCACATAATCGAACTTCGAAAAATTCTGTGGCAGCTGCGTATTGCCGGAATACCAGGCCACTTTCAGGCGGCTTTTCTGGCGGACATAGGACGCTAACTGCTCCACGCCCTGCGGGTTGGCATCCCCTCCCATAAAACAGAAACAGGTGATCTGACGGCCATACTGCTTCAACAGCTTGTCGATTTCCTGCTCATTCAAGGCCATACCCTCATCATTGTGCAAATGCGGACTATGACAGCCCACACACCTATGCGGACAATTCGTGATGTTGACCGCCAAGGTCACCTCATCAGGAATCTCCTGGAAAACGATGTCGAAGTTGTAGTATTTCATATTAGATGGGAGGTAGAAGGTGGAAGGTAGAAGTTTTCAGAATTTCGTTGTGGAGGTATTTAAAGTAAGTTTCTTTGTTATTGTCATTATAATTCTTTTTATTTCATCTAGTAGATTGATTATAGGCAAGATTTCTTGTTCTGTAAAATACTTGAAATGAACACAGAGGATTAATTGCGTTTCCAACTCACATACAGAGCCATTGGCAATAAACAGAAACTGGATATACTCCTTTTTAGAATTTCTGCCAAAACCTTCCGCAATATTTGAAGGAATAGAGATGGCAGCTCTTCGCATCTGATCACTTAATGCATAGGTTTCTTCCTTAGGTAACTTTTTCACTATTTGGTACAAAGCTATTGTCATCTCCATAGCTTTCTGCCAAACAATCAAATCTTTATATGTATTAACCTTTGCCATCTATATTAAACACTACTACCTACTACCTACTACCTACTACCTACTACCTACTACCTACTACCTACTACCTTCTACCTACTACCTTCTACCTAATTACATATTCCCGTAATATCTTCTGCTGGCTTCCTCTTGGCGGGCTTGGGAGAAGCTGCTAACACGCTTCATGTAACCGATGACACGGGTCAGGTAGTCCACATTTTTGCTATGGCATTCGGGGCATTCGTGAAGATAACGCTTGTCGATATGACCGCAGTCGTTGCAAACCGTATTCGGAATGTTGAAAGTAAAGTAGTTGCAACCTTCCTGTGCAGCTATACGCAACAACTGACGATACTGAGCCTGTGACAAATGTTCTTCCAAATTGGCATGGAGAGCTGAACCACCTGTCAAATGGGAAATATAGCGGGAACCATGCAGTCTGAATTTGTCAATCAGGTTCAAGGATTCATCCTCTACCTTATAGAAATAGCTGTTGTAGCAGTCGCGAGGCACCTCATAGCCATCCTCGCGATCCCACTTGGCATGTTTCACGCCCACATTTTCGGCAGGAATCATTTCGCAGTTGAACATCAGTTCTTTAGTTCTATACTGATGATTATATTTCTCTATCAAGCCTAAGATTCCTTCAATAAAATGCTGATATTCTGGATTATCATTAATCGGAATACCCATATATTCAGCGGCTTCCACCAAACCATTGACACCTATGGTCAGATACTGGCGGTTGATAGCGATATAACCTGCATCGAACAAAGGCAGCATACCCTTGGTCTGCAAGTATTTAAGATTCTCATTATAAGCCGTTTGCACCTTATGCATCAAGTCAATCACCTCGCCCACGAACTGCAATTGAGGGATACTGTTTTTGTGTTCATACTGAATACAGCGGTTAATGTTGATGGTCAGCACGCTCTTGGAACCGGTTGAGACACCGCCCGCACCCAAAGTATAGCTAAAGCCGTTATCCTGAATCTCGTTACGCAGACGGCAGCAGCTACTCAGTGAGTCGGCATTGTCGCTGACATAAGTGAAGAACGAATGGCCGGCAGCATACATTTCGGCAGTGAAATCAGCATATTCGGTGTCCATGATATCGCCATCCTTGGACAGCAGGGCCATGGTTTCCACGGGGAAGGTCAAGACCGCACGGGTACGCTCAGCGTTGAACCAGCGCATAAAGCGTTTCTGCAGCCAGCTGAGAGACTCCCAAATGGGCTGGGTTGCGTCGGGGAAGCGGAACTCACCAAACAAGCTCTCAAAATAATAGCGGTCGTAATAGGCCACATTCCAGAACACCGACTGGAAGTTACGTGCACCCGTAGGCTGGTTGATGGAATACACCACCTGCTCGAAGCAGTCGGTAATCACCTTATCAATAGAACGTTGTTTAATTGACAGATCGACAATCTTATCCGTATTCAGATAATAATCATCCCCAAATTCCTTGCGGATAAAATAATCCATATACATCAGGAACTCAGGAGTAGCGCAGGCACCGCTCAACATGCTGGAGACCATGAACACCATATTGATGAAGCCACCACAATAGGACTTCAGGTTGGTGGGAGCCGAAGCATTGCCTCCGATGCTCTTGGTACCGCCCAGCAGCCAGGGGTACATGGTGATACTGGCACAATAATTGGCGATACTGGTTTCATCATTCTTATATATAAAATGATGATTTAATAAATACATATATTTATCAGCCACCTCTTTGCCATACATATCCTTAATCTTGTCGCACAACATACGGCGATTAAGACGGATAAAATTGGACTTGGGCAGTTCACCGATGAGGGTGGCAATATTTTTCTTCTCCACATTGGCGTTAGCGTCGTACTTGCTTCCGGTAGCGGCATTGGAGGCATTGCAATAATTGATGAGGAAGTCCAGTTTTTCTTTCACCTCACGATCTTCGTAATGACGCTGGCGATAAAGAATGTAGGATTTAGCCACTTCATAGTAGCGTTCCGCCATCAGGGCCACCTCCACCTGGTTTTGGATTTCCTCCACAGTAATACCATCATAAATCTTCAGGCGGCTCATCACATCGATCAGCACCTCTTGTGTGGCAAAACTATCCACCGAGAGAAACGCCTTAGAAATGGCATTTTTGATTTTGTCTGCGGAGAAAGGCTCCCGCTTGCCGTTCCTTTTAATAATATACAACTGGTCCATCATCGTATTGATAATAAGAATTTTAAAACCGCTCAGGGAGAAATGGCATGATTGCATCAGTTCTCAATTGCTCTTAATCCCGAAAGCATGAACACTGTGTTAAGGCAGGTCTTCTGGCTCGTCCCCATTTTCACGTCTTCCCAACCGAAAAGTCAGTGACTTGGTATGAAAATGCATTTTTTAGGACTTACAGCTACGGGTATAGCCGTTGATTTTCACAACGTTCCCTATTAATCTTGGCAGAACCCTAACGCTTGCAAAAATAAGACTTCATTTTGGATTTAAAAAGAAATAAGTCCAAAATTTATAAACATTCTTATCAACAAACAAATGAGAGATTATGCTAGACAATCCATGGATTAAGGAAATTTTTACAACATGGTTTCCATGCCAAATCGCATTTAAGTTCAACAAAAAAATGTATCTTTGCAAACGCAAGTGCAAAAACAAGGACAGAAATTGAAAAGTGGATATAATGACAGCAAAAAACAGAGCCGACCGGAATCGAACTTTGACCATTAGCAAGGAGGAAACAACTCATTTAGAGTCATTTATCAGTAATACCAAAGTCCTAAAAGGTCAGTTTCATGATGACTTGATTCTCAACGAGGATTTGTTCAACTGCATTGATTTTATCCCCAATGAATACTTTGATTTGATTATCATTGACCCGCCTTATAATCTTGACAAAAACTTCCATGGAAAGAAATTCTCTTCGATGGATGCCGAGACTTACGAGGACTATCTTCGCAGTTGGTTTTATAAGGTTTGTGACAAATTAAAAGCGGATGGTTCCTTGTATCTATGTGGTGACTGGAAATGTTCATCGTCCATGCAAAGAGTTATAGAAGAACGACTTACCGTTATCAACCGCATCACCTGGCAAAGGGAGAAAGGGCGTGGGGCCAAAGCCAATTGGAAAAACAGCATGGAGGACATCTGGTTTGCCGTCAAAGATCCTAAGCATTATTATTTTAATGTTGAGGCCGTCATGATAAGACGCAAAGTGTTGGCTCCCTATCGCGAAAATGGCAATCCCAAAGACTGGGAAGAGACCACTACTGGCAACTACCGAAACACCTGTCCTTCAAACTTTTGGGATGACATTAGTGTACCTTTCTGGTCGATGCCGGAGAACACCGACCACCCCACCCAGAAACCTGAAAAACTATATGCCAAGCTGATACTCGCTTCCAGCAAAGAAGGCGATAAGATTTTCGACCCGTTTGCAGGCAGCGGCACAACAGCAGTGGTGGCAAAAAAGCTGAATCGCCATTTCTGCACGGTGGAAATCAACAGAGAATACTGTCTGTGGACCGCCAAACGCTTGCTAATGGCCGAACAAGACACTGGCATTCAAGGCTATGCTGATGGAGTGTTTTGGGAAAGAAATAGCGGGAAGTGAGGATACAGGTTACAGGTTACAGGATTCAGGGGATAGGAGTTGACAGTTGAAAATTAAAAACTGAAAGTTTATAATTAGCGCATTAACTAATTTGCTAATTTGCTAATTAATTTGTATTTTTGCTCATTCAAAAAACCCTTTAAACCAAAATACTATGAGTTACAAAATTATCGATGTAGAAGGCATTGGCGATGTATACGCTGCCAAATTAACCGCTATTGGTATCAACACTGTTGAAGAACTGCTGGAAAAAGGCAAGAAACCCGCAGGTCGTGCCGAACTGGCCGAGAAGACTGGCATTTCTTCCAAACTGATTCTCACCTGGTGCAACCATGCCGACCTGATGCGCATCAATGGCGTTGGTCCTCAGTTCTCCGAATTACTGGAAGCTGCTGGTGTTGACACCGTGAAGGAATTCCGTCACCGTTCCGCCGAGAACTTATGTGCCAAGATGAACGAAATCAATGAAGCCAAACATTTGGTAGGCCGTGTTCCTGCTGTCACTGAATTGCAGAAAATGATTGACCAGGCCAAAGAAATGGAACCAATGATGGAATACTAAGAAACGGAAAGTTGAAAACTGAAAACTGAAAGTTATTTGGTTTCGATTATCTAAAAAGGAAGGGGCAGGTCTTGGGACTTGCCCTTTTTGTATTAGAGGATTTCGTCTAATACTTTCAGCACATGCTGGATTTTGTCCTCGAAGCAAATTTCCGCCTGGATTATTTGCAGAACAGGGTGTCCTTGCCACACTGCCAAGATGCGGTCATCCACATCGCGTGCCACTTCGACAGACTCGGAGCGGCACTTGTTGTTATATAGGGTATAGAAATCCTCCGCACCCTTGGCTGCGGTACAAATATGCAAAACGGCATCATAACGCTCGTTGCGCAACCGCTGTTCATCCATTCCGATATCGTCTTTGATATGCTGCCACACCTCAGAAGGCATGTAGGCGGCAGTATCCATGGTACCTCGATCACAAATCAGCAGGGCGGGCTTGCCGCAATTCTCCGCAATTCGCATCATGCTATCCTCCATCTGCAACTGGAATTGCAACTTAGATTCTTCTGTAATATACGATAGATGAGCGTCTTTAGTCAGAAAGTCGGCTCCGGCTTCGATGAACAGCGTGGCGGATTCCGGTAGCAAATAGACCGCATAGCCTTTCTCCTCAAACTTCTGTCTGATACGTTTCAGAATAGTTGATTTCCCTGCGCAGGGACCTCCGGTGAGTGCGATTCTTGTGACCATGCGTATTGCGTTTAGCGGTTATTTTGACATCAGTTTCTTGGCAAATTCGGTATTGGCGAAATGGCCTGGATGGCTGGCATAAATCTTTGCTTTCATAGGTTTGCCCAACAAATAAAGGTCTCCGACCAAATCCAGGAGTTTATGTCGTGCCGGCTCATTGGAATGATGCAACTCCACATTGTCCAGCACTCCATTTTCTGTAACTTTCAGATTTTTACGATTGAAGAAAGCACTCAGCTGATCCAAGACTTTCTGCTCCGGCATCTGGGCCACGAAAACGATGGCATTGTCCACATCGCCGCCCTTCACCAGATTATTGGCAATCAAGAATTGCAATTCATGCAGAAAGACAAAAGTCCTGCAATTGTAAATCTCCGGATAAAAACGGGTGATGTCGTTCAGTTCAGCTGTTTGGGTGGCCAACACCGCTGTTCCATAATCCACATCCACCTTCAGTTCAAAGCCATCGAAAGGCTCCACACGCAATTCTATCTGCTTTTCAGGAATAGAGAAAGTCATGGGTTCTTTCACCACAAAATACTCTCTTTCCTGCTGCTGCTCCACATAGCCAGCCTTTTGAAGTGCCTCCACATAAAAGCGGGCACTACCGTCTAAAATAGGTGTTTCTTCCGCATCGATATCCACAATAACATTGTCGATTTGAAGACCGGCAAGGGCCGCCATCAGATGTTCAATGGTGCGCACCTCAGCATCATTCTCTTTGATGGAAGTGCCACGGGAAGTGTCAAACACATTAGTGGCGAGGGCGTGAACTATCGGCTGTCCCAGCAGATCGATACGACGAAACAGCACACCTGTATTTTCGGGTGCAGGATTAAAAGTTACGGTTACATTTTTCCCAGTATGCAGGCCTCGGCCTGACAGGCTGACGGGGGTGGAGATGGTGTGGTTTTTCATGAGGTTACAGGTTTCAGTTAATAGGTTTAGTTGGGGGAGTTTCGCACTTCGTGCTCAAGGGGAGTCTCGCTTCGCTCAAGGGGAGTGCTACGCAGGGGAGTTTAATTAGCACATTAGCACATTAATAATTAGCACATTTACTAATTTACTAATTAACTAATTATCTAATTTGCTAATTTTTTGGAAGAGCTCGGGGAGTTTTTTGCGGTAGATTATGAGGCGACGTTCCTGGGTAATAGGAATGGCGGGACTACCGAGGTAGGCTTGTCCACCTTGCAGGGAGTTCGTCACGCCGGATTGGGCAGCCACGATGGTCTGGTCGCCAATGGTAATATGGCCAGCGACGCCCACCTGACCGGCAAAAATGCAATGCTTGCCGATTTTGGTAGAACCTGACACACCCGACTGAGCAGCAAAAGCACTACCCTCTCCCACTTCCACATTATGGGCAATCTGCACCAGATTATCAATTTTGGCATTCTTATGAATGATGGTTGAACCCATGGTGGCACGGTCGATGCAGGTATTGGCACCAATCTCCACATTGTCCTCGATTACCACATTGCCGATTTGCGGCACCTTGGTAAACTCGCCGTTTTGAGCAGCAAAGCCGAAGCCGTCGGCACCGATAACTGTGCCTGCGTGGATGATGCAATCGTTACCCACCACACACTCGGCATAGATTTTCACACCAGCGTTCAGCACCGTATCATGACCCACTTTCACATTGTCGCCGAGGCACACATGCGGGAAAATCTTGGTATTGTCGCCAACCACCACATTCTCGCCGATGCTGGCGAACTCGCCGATATAGACATTCTGTCCAATTTTAGCGGATTCAGCAACGCAAGCCATTTTGGAGATGCCCACTTTGCTGTTTTTCTTCATCTGGTTGTAGAAATCCAACAATTTAGCGAAGGCGAAATAAGAGTTCTCCACTCGCAGCAAGGTGCAGGGAACAGGCTTTTCGGGCACAAAATCGTTGTTGACTATAGCGGCGGTAGCCTTTGTTTCATAAATATAATGTGTGTATTTCGGATTGGCCAGGAAAGTCAGTCCTCCTTCAAAACCGGCTTCAATTTTGCAAACGGTTTTAATTTTTGCCTGAGCGTCACCCTCGATGGTAGCGGAAATGACTTCGGCAATTTGAGCAACAGTAAATTCCATAATTTTCAAGTTTAACATGCAAAATTACGATAATTTATGCAGTAGAATCCAATTAATCTTAACGGCATCTATTAAAAAAAGTTAATAAAAAACACAAAACACTGATTATCAGAAGCAAATAAAAAATCAAAAAAGATGGACTTGGGGTGCTTGTCGGAATGAAAAAAAGTTGTATCTTTGCAGCCGATTTCAGAAATGAACCAAACGGAAAGGTGGGTGAGTGGCTGAAACCAACAGTTTGCTAAACTGTCGTAGGGGTAACCCTACCGCGAGTTCGAATCTCGCCCTTTCCGCAAGCCAAAAAGCAACGTGTTAACGTTGCTTTTCTTGTTGGTTGCCACAGCTGGCCGCTTGCGGACATGCGAGAGGCAAACAGCAAAAAAATCTTGCGCAGCAAGGGCTTTTTGGCTTGCAAGGATGCCCGCGGCAGCGAAGAGATCTTCAATCTCGCCCATTTAAATGGTTGCCACCGCTGGCCGCTTGCGGACGCAAGAAGAGGCGAAAAACAAAAGAAAGACGCAACTTGGTTGCGTCTGGAAGTTCGAAGATGCAAGGACGCCCGCGGCAGCGAAGAGATCTTTAATCTCGCCCATCACAGTCTTCAGCACACGCCCGCGGCAGCGAAGAGATCTCCAATCTCGCCCACTTAAACAGTTGCCGCCGCCGACCACTTGCCCCCAATCTCGCCCTACATTGAGCACCTTCATTGACAGCTTACTAGCATAAGAATTTATTTTTTTACTTGGTTTTATTTTTTGAATTAAAAAAAACATGTATTTTTGTGGCAAAAATAAAAACAAAGTATTATGAAACGATTATTTACATTTTTTGCAGTGATAGCCGTTATGTTTATGACATCACATAACATGACTGCCCAGACCAACATTCCGCTTCCGAACAGCAGTTTTGAGAACTGGTCGAATGGCAGCGGCTATAGCGTCACGGTTTTGTTCTTTCCTTTACAGGTTTATAGCAGCTATACCTACCCTACCAATTGGTCGTATCCCTCCTATCCTGTGAATGAAAGCATCACCTATAACGGCATAAATGTCAATGTCAACACCAATCTGCCCTTGTTGAAGGTGTCGAATGAGACCTCAAGTGTTGCGGAAGGAAGCCACGCTCTCAAGATGCAGACTTTTATGCTTTCTGACATCATCAGTTCCACCGTATATAATCTTGCGGCATCAAACATAGATCCGCAGCTGACCAGCATGGTAATACCTACCATTTTATCCACTGGGGAGATTGACTTAGACCAGTTGCTGCCCATTTTGAGCACCCTTATGGTTAACATGTCCAGCATAGGACAGCTGATGTCCACCTTTGCCAATGACGATATCAATGATTACATTGACGGTGGTGTGGCCCTCAACGGACTTGTACCTGGTCGCCTTACTGGACAATACAAATATACCTCCGCCACCAGTGGTGACAATGGAGGTATCCTGATGTTAGGCACCAAATACAACAACACCACGCATCGACGTGATTTGGTTGGCGGTGGCTATACTACCTCATTGACAGATGTTTCAACCTATACCAATTTTGAAATTTTGTATCGTCCCTTAAGCGAAATCCTTCCCGCATACAGCTATAATGAACCCGACACAATCGCCATACTCTTATTCTCCTCCGCCAACAACAACCGTCAGCAAGGCTCTGCCTTGTACTTGGACAATTTGCAATTATGGGCTGCGGAACCTGAGATTCCTGTAGAAGATACCTGCGATGCGGTCACAAATCTTGTAATCGATTATGTAGATACCACCCTTGCCAGTCTGAGTTGGAACTATGACAGCAATCCAGACCATTGGGAAGCAGAATATGGCGTGCAGGGTTTTGCACACGGAAGCGGCAACTTGATTACCACCATCAACAACAGCATTATCCTATCAGCATTACAGCCAGACACCTACTATGATGTATATGTGCGTAGTGTATGCAACGACAGTCTTGCCAGCGAATGGTCATTCATCAGTCTCAAAACAGATACCCTTGTGCCACCTGTCATTCCGCCAGTACCTGACACTTGCGCTGATGTTATCGGACTGACCGTGGATTATGTGGACACCATCATTGCCAACATCAGTTGGACTTTTGATGAAAATCCCGACCATTGGGAAGTTGAATACGGCGAACAAGGATTCACACAAGGCAACGGTATTTCACAGAACACAAATAACACCAATATTACTTTATCAGACCTGCAACCTGACACCTATTATGACGTATATGTACGAAGCGCCTGTGAGGATGATATTTTCGGAGACTGGGCTATGGTGAGTTTCAAGACTGACACACTGATACCTCCTGTTATTCCTGATGATACCACTGGAGTAAATACTTTTGCCGCCCACAATATTCTATGCTACCCAAATCCCGCACATGGCAATTGCACCTTACAATTCAATGGGGAGCGTCCCACTAACGTTCAATTATATAGCATTGACGGCAAATTGCTCCAGAGTCTTGTTCCCGACAACGAAACTATCAATTTAACCTTGCCTTACAGCGGTATTTTCATGATTCGCTGCGAAACAGAAAAAGGTATTCTAACAAGAAAAATTGTCAGTTTCTAAAATATAGAATCAAAGCGTCAATAACTTATCACCATCGGTAGGATCAAGGGTGAAGACATTGTCATTGGAGACACGGATGACGAACAAGCCCTGTTTGTGGGCATGTTGCAGAGCTTCCCTGTCGTAATTGATAGCGGCAATCGCCAACAGTATCTTCTTATCGGCATATTCGGGACATACTTCCTTAAAGTTCTGCATCTGCGCCACAAAATGGTCAATATTTTTGCATGTACAGTTTGTTTTAACTTCTACAATAATCGCAATCTCATCATCCAACAGCAACAAGTCCACCTCCAGTTTCTTGTCCAAATCCTTTACATACTTATTGAAGTTCTTCCAGCAACGATTGATGTTATAGCCCCTATCCTGAAACATCCTCATAGCTGATGGCTCCATAAGGCCCTCTATTATATGGCCTGTCTGGGATGTGAAACTATTGGCCAACTCCGAAAGTTTTTTGCAAGTTTCTTTAACCTGCTCATCTGTTTTCTGCATTTTCCTTTCGGTTTCTAGCATTTGAAGGTTGGTTTCCTGAAATCTTTTGTCTGTTTCTTGAAACTTCCTGTCCGTTTCTTGAAACTTTCTGTCTGTTTCCTGAAACTTCCTGTCCGTCTCCCTAAACATTTCTTTCAACTCATCCCATGAAGGTACTCTCTTTACTGCTTTTTTTGTTAGTGTTTTCATCATCAACAAACATTTAATCTTTTCAAAATTCATGCCGCAAAAATACAAATAATTTTAATACAAAAACAATTTGTTGATAATTATTTCTTAAAACAAATAAAATTCCGTACGCCATATTGCTACAGCGTACGGAATAAAAAGCACTTGTTGTTCACAAGTTTGGAAAAAATTACTCTTTCACCACCTTGCGGACGCCTATCATGCGCTGGCCGTCAACAAGCTTGATGAAATAGACACTGGCAGCATACGGCGACAAGTCTATCTCGGTCGTCTCGCCCGTAACCTTCCATGTCTTCAGCCACTTACCATACATGTCGTACAGCTGGATCTCCGCTTTCGTTGTCAATACCGCATTATTCACACTCAGCTGTACATTGACCTTGTCGTTGGTCGGGTTCGGATACACATTCATCTCCATATTCATCAGGTAATCATTGATGCCCGTCACCGTCAGGTGCAAGGTCACGACACTGTCGCAACCGTCAGCAGTCTCAAGCACTATGGTGTAATCTCCAGACTGTACCGTTCCTGGCAGGAAGGTGGTGTCACCGTATGTAAACGGCAGGTCATCATCGCTGATGGTCAGGTAGTAATCAACTGTTACAGAATGGTTGAGCGACAGGTTCAAGGTCACAACCGAGTCACAGCCGGCGGCATTGGTCAGCGTGAAGGTCGGTGCATTAACATCGGACGTACTCTCATAGTACGTCACACCATCAATCCACAACAAGCTGTCGCAAGCCTCCTGCATATCAATACCTGTGGTACTGTGATTGACAGTCAGATGCAGGGTATCAACACTTGCGCAACCAGAAGCATTTGTGTACTCGTAGGTGTAGGTATCGGAAGTGGTGTAGGTCGTGCCATGCCACTCGTATACTTCACATACTATGGTGTCAAATACATTGTGTGTACCGTAGTTGACGGTCAGGTGCAGCGTATCAACACTTGCGCAACCATTGTTATTGGTATACTCGTAAATGTAGGTATCAGAAGTGGTGTAAGTCGTGCCATGCCACTCGTAAGCCTCACATACGGTGGTGTCGAACACATTGTGTGTACCATAGTTGACGGTCAGGTGCAAGGTGTCAACACTTGCGCAACCATTGTTATTGGTGTACTCGTAAGTGTAAGTGTCGGAGGTGGTATAGGTCGTGCCATGCCACTCGTATGCTTCACATACAATTGTGTCGATAACATTGTGCGTGCCGTAGTTGACAGTCAGATGCAGGGTATCAACACTTGGGCAACCAGAAGCATTTGTGTACTCGTAGGTGTAGGTATCGGAGGTGGTGTAGGTCGTGCCATGCCACTCGTATGCCTCACATACAGTGGTGTCGAATACATTGTGTGTGCCGTAGTTGACGGTCAAGTGCAGCGTATCAACACTTGCGCAACCATTGTTATTGGTATACTCGTAAGTGTAGGTATCGGAAGTGGTGTAAATCGTGCCATGCCACTCGTAAGCCTCACATACAGTAGTGTCGAACACATTGTGTGTGCCGTAGTTGACGGTTAGGTGCAAGGTGTCAACACTTGCGCAACCATCAGCATTAGTATACTCGTAAGTGTATGTGTCGGAGGTGGTGTAGATCGTGCCATGCCACTCGTATGCTTCACATACAATTGTGTCGATAACATTGTGCGTGCCGTAGTTGACAGTCAGATGCAGGGTATCAACACTTGCGCAACCAGAAGCATTAGTGTACTCGTAGGTGTAGGTATCGGAAGTGGTGTAGGTCGTGCCATGCCACTCGTATACTTCACATACTATGGTGTCAAATACATTGTGTGTGCCGTAGTTGACGGTCAAGTGCAGCGTATCAACACTTGCGCAACCATTGTTATTGGTGTACTCGTAAGTGTAGGTATCGGAGGTGGTGTAGGTCGTGCCGTGCCACTCGTATGCATCACATACAGTAGTGTCGAACACATTGTGCGTACCGTAGTTGACAGTCAAATGCAAGGTGTCAACACTTGCGCAACCATTGTTATTGGTGTACTCGTAAGTGTAAGTGTCGGAGGTGGTATAGGTCGTGCCATGCCACTCGTATGCTTCACATACGATTGTGTCGATAACATTGTGCGTGCCGTAGTTGACAGTCAGATGCAGGGTATCAACACTTGGGCAACCAGAAGCATTTGTGTACTCGTAGGTGTATGTATCGGAGGTGGTGTAGGTCGTGCCATGCCACTCGTATGCTTCACATACTATGGTGTCGAACACATTGTGTGTGCCGTAGTTGACGGTCAAGTGCAGCGTATCAACACTTGCGCAACCATTGTTATTGGTATACTCGTAAGTGTAGGTATCGGAAGTGGTGTAAATCGTGCCATGCCACTCGTATGCATCACATACAA
>JAEEGJ010007285.1_pt1 | contig 31946 bp, 33 predicted proteins | sample 8958761 | NCBI WGS metagenome assembly JAEEGJ01 (sample SAMN16246546, study PRJNA631951) | gut metagenome | biome: gut microbiome; feature: rumen; material: RS-attached | host: Bos | place: Iran: Karaj | collected 2018-10
GATCCAGTTCGGCTCCGAACGACTGCGAGAAGCCCCAGTAACCGTAAACCCGGCCGTCGTCGTCGACCAGCACGCCGGGGTCGAAACCCATGATGCCTTCGGTTTCATTGGGATTATCCTTGCTCCAGTTGCATGCCTCGAACGGACCATCGGGACGCGAGCTCTTGGCTACCAGCGAATTGCGTTTCCACCCCATATCGTTGGGATAAAGGTAATAGGTCTTCGTCCCATCGGGATCTACGACCAGACATACGTCAGGGGCATACAGGACGTCAAAGAGGCCTTCTTCGTTGAGCGGCTTTCCGTCACGGTTCTTGTCGATACGGAAGATGACGCCGTCATAGCGCCAGTCCTGCAGATTGTCGACGGGGGCCGACCAAACCACCTGGTCCCTACCGCAATACATGGTGCGCTCGATATCGTGTGATCCGTAGATATAGACGCGCTGCTTCCCGGGATGGTCCGGATCTTCAAATACATAGGGTTCTCCGTCAGGAATATGCTCCCATAGGGGCAGGTAGGGATTTCCGACAGTAACCGAGGTCGAAGGTTTGCGACCGCAGGAAGCAATCACGGTTATGACTGCGAGTGCGAAAACGAACTTTTTCATGGGATGGGGGTTCCTGGTTCTGGCGAGTGAAGTTACAGAGAATTCGCAGGAGTACCAAATCCGTTTCGCTTATCGCTAGAAATTAGGATTTCCATTTTGCCGGGATTTTCCGAACTTTGCGCTGGATGAAATCAAGAGAATGAGCCCTGTTATTGCAACCTTGTTGATTCCTTTCCTGGGAACGGCCCTGGGATCGGCTTTCGTTTTTTTTATGAAACACGACATGCCGTCGGTGGTACAGAAAGTCCTGCTGGGATTCGCATCCGGTGTTATGGTAGCGGCATCTGTCTGGTCACTGATCATCCCGTCCATCGAGATGGGGAACGGGGCTTCGGCCGTTGTTCCGCCGGCCATCGGCTTGCTCGCAGGGTTTGCCTTCCTTTTGCTGATCGATTACATTACACCGCATATCCATCCTGCCGGTGGTCCTGAGGGCCCCAAAAGCCGTTTGTCCCGCACGACCAAACTGGCTTTGGCGGTTACCATCCACAATTTTCCGGAAGGAATGGCCGTGGGCGTGGCGCTCGCCGGGGCTCTGACGGCCGATTTCAATATGGCGGGTGCCTTGGCCCTGTCACTGGGTATCGCTATCCAGAACGTGCCGGAAGGAGCCATCATCTCCATGCCGCTGCGGGCGGAGGGCAATTCACGCCTGAAGGCTTTCGGCATCGGCGCGCTCAGCGGCATCGTGGAACCGATCGGCGGTGCGCTTGTGCTGTTGCTGGCCACCTCCATCCTCGGAATCATGCCGTACATGCTGGCTTTTGCAGCAGGTGCCATGCTCTACGTGGTCGTCGAAGAATTGGTCCCCGAATACTCCCAGGGAAAACACTCCAACATCGGCACCATCGGCTTTGCACTTGGCTTTGTCCTGATGATGGTGCTCGACGTCGTTCTGGGCTGAAAAACGGATCAATAGACGTGTACGCTTGTCGCGCGGGCAGACTGGAGATAGTTGATGCCCCACCAGCACATCTGGAGACAGAGGTAAGCGAAAATCAGCAACCACAGCGCCGTGCGGTATTCCCGGGGTCGAGCTTTCCGGAAAAGGATGTATAGTACATAGCACAGCCAGGTGATGGCAGCCCAGGTCTCTTTCGGATCCCAGCCCCAGTAGGTTCCCCATACTTCCTTGGCCCAGAGTGAGCCGAACAGCATGCCGAAGGTCAGGAAACTCAGGCCCACATACACCAGGTTGTCTGTCATCGCCATCTCAGCGTCGGTCGTCTTGCTCCGGTGGAAGAAGAGCAGGTAAATGGCCATCACGGTGGCGGCTCCCAGAATGGCATACGAGAGCATATACACGATCACGTGCGGCGTGAACCAGGGACTCATCAGGGCGGGCATCAGCGTCTTGTTGTGGATCTCCGGCTTGAAGAGATTGACACAGATGAACACCAGGGCGAGGACCGTGGTGAAACTCAGGATCCATTTGTAGCGCCAGCGGCCGTAGACCACGATACCCACCAGCGGCAGGAAGAAAGAATACCAAAGCCGGGTTTCGCCCTGAGTACGCAGCGGCGGACGTTCCAGCGACAGCCACATTCCGACGATGAAGGCTGCATACACCAGAAGGCCCAGTACGGTGAAGCCGGTTACCAGCCAGTGCCTGCCTTTCCAGGCGAAGACGGCGCCGATGATCCAGCACACGGCGGCTGAAAGGGCAAACCAGATAAACAGATCCCAACTCATAATCTTTCCTCCTTTTTCCCGGGGCGCGGGGCCATAAAGAAGAACAGCGAGAGGGCTCCGGCCAGCATCATGAGGATTCCCGTGAAAACGAAAGGCTGCCATGGATCGCGGACCAGTTCGAAGATACTGACCGTACTTTCCGTGCCCGACTGTTCGTCGTAATCGTACTGATAGATTTTCCAGCCGTCCACCTTGAGCGGCTTGTTGACCTCGATAACGGCATCCTGTTTATGTCCGTGCCTGGAATAGACCGTGACTTCCGAGGCAAAACGCTTGGGCATAGCCCTCCGCTGTCCGGGCTGCATGGGATATTCCTCCATGATGAAGTCGTGGAGTTCGATGGCCAGGCCGGGTTCGTGAAGCATACCTGCCTCATCCTCAGCTTGCTGCTGGGTTTCTCCTTCTCGTGTGGTCATGTGGAGACGCTGCGTGTCAGGAGCGCCCAGCGCCCCGCAGACCAGCGCCAGGAACAAGCCCAGATGGTTGAGCAGGAATGGAATCTCCTTGATCCTGAAGTGCACAAGACGATGAAGCGCAACCAGTCCCAGGATTACCATCATCCAGGCATAAGACAGGACGAAGGGCCAGAAATCCAGCATCTGGGACAACCAGGGTACCCCGCCGCCGTCTTCCTGCTGCGCTACAAGCCCCAGCAGGATCGTCAGGACAAGTGAGTAGCAGAGAGCGGGAACGGCCGCCTCCAGCTGCATGGCCCATTCGAAAAAACGCACCTTCTGTCTGAAAGCATACATGAACGCCATCACAGCCAGAAAGCCGATAAGCAGGATCAGGTTGACCGGGAAGGCCAATCGTTCCCACCGGACGGGGCCGACCGTTATCTGGAGCAGGATCCCTGCCAGAAGAATACCCCCGCCTATGAGAAAGCCTTTTTTCATCTTCCAAGGCTTTGTAGTCGATTTTTCCATAACTTTTCAAAAATAGGCATTTCAAGCGACAATACATAATTGAGGCAGGAAAAATGCCGGGTGTATTCAATGATAGAACAGGAAGCCGAAATAAACCCTGGGACCGTTCGGAAGCAGTTTTGAACTGCTCAGCGCACAGAGATAATCCACTTTGAGTGTCAGATGCATGGGGCCGGAAACGATCAGGTCGCAACCGACAAAGGGGTCGACCGCCATGAATCCCTGTTTGTGAAAACGTGTCCCGTCGATAGGGGCCCAAGCGGTGTGGGGCTCCTCGAACATCAGTAGCGTGGTCATCGCCCCGCCGCCGAGCGTTATGCCGGCATAGGGTTGAAAACGCCCTGTAACGGTATAGACATCAGCGAGGATACCACCCCAGCCGTATTTGAGATAGCTTCCATTGCCTCGTTGGCTGAGCGTGGATACATAGCCTTCGCTTCCGATACGGAAATGGTCGCCGAGGTGAAGCCGGATGACACCACCGATTCCCATCGGAGCACCTTTGGCTTTATAGCCGATGGCATCGAGCGTGCCTGACAGATAGCCGGTGTGAACCATCATTCCTCCGTCAAAGCCGTGCAGCAACTTCTTATCCTGCGCGGAAACCGTCAGCGCGAGCAGCAGGCAGAAGGACAACCAGAAAATCCGTCTCATAGTTTGCCTTGCATTTCTTTGCGACGAGCCTCGTAATAGGCATGCCGACTGGGGTTCTCCGGGAACCAGCCGCGAAGGACCCGTTTTTCCTGAAGGAACATTTCGTGGATAGCCCAGAGACAAGAAAAAGCGAAACCGCCCACAATGGTGGAAAGGATGTCGTTTTGGATAAATAAGGATAGGCCACAAAAGGCCAGACCGGCGACAAGCCAGATCCACCAACTGCTCTTTCCCAAGTGATACTCCAGTTTGATAACAGCGGGATGGCAGATGCCAATGCTCAGAAATACAGCCGCTCCCACGATAATTCCGCTAAGATTCATTATGATGCCGTTAAATAATCAAATGCAAAGGTCATAAAAAGAATTGGATTTTTTTAGGCCGAAAAGGATGCAAATTAGGATTATCTTTGCATATTTTATTAGATTTGCCTCCGATTAAGAAAAACAACCCAAAACAAACAGATTCATGAATCCTGATCACGTCTTTCCCGTAGCCAGGCGGCACCTGCTGCTGGCCAATGCGATTGTCTGGGGTGCACCCGGCATCAAAATCCTCGTGACCGGTATCCGTTCTTATCTGGCACTCTGGCCGGGCAGGAACATCCTATGGCTGGCTGCCGGAACCGTGGCAGTGCTGGTGGTCTTCAACTGGATGTTTGGACTTTTCGTGAAAAAGTATACGAACCGGATTCTTGCCTTCAGGGAAGAGAAGAAGTCCTTGTTCGCATTCCTCCCGGTGAAGGGATGGATCATGGTCATCTTCTTTATGTGCCTGGGAATCGCGCTCAAATACATACCCGGTGTCCCGACCGGATTCTTTGCCTCATTCTACTGTGGACTCGGGCCTGCACTGATCGTAGCCGGCGCCACTTTCTTTGCCAGATGGCTGAAAGCCGACTAATCTGCTTTCCCCTGGAGATAGGACTTGAAGAACCGCCCCTGTGTGGTGGGGGTGAAGTCCCAGTCGCTGATGAGCATCGGAGCCCAGCTGGTGTCGAAACACCAGACCGTGAAGGAGATTCCCTTCTGTTCGAAGTAGCGGGTGATGTGTTCGCCGTAGACATCGGTCGACATCACCGGTATATGGGCACCCGGTTCATTTTCCAGACAGAATCCGATCTCCGTGCAGATGACGGGATAGGTGTCTGCCACAAAACCGAAATCCTTCTCCCATTGCTCTTCCCAGGGTTCGGAACGTTTCATCGGGTAGGGGTGTGACACATAGGCTACATTGGGCCGTGCTATGGGATCCGTTGCCACAGGGGTAAGGTCGTATGCCCAGTTGAAGCCGGCGCAAAGGCAGATGGCGTGTGGATTGTAGGTTCGGATGGTGTCGATCATTTGCTCCTGCATTTGCTTCCATTCGCCCCAAGTGCAGGAACCGACGCCTTCGGCAGTTACCGTGGGTTCGTTGAACAGTTCATAGAGCGCGACGGTGGGTTCGTCCTTATAGCGCTGGGCAACGGTACGCCAGAACCGGAAAGTCTCTTCCTGGGTTGTGTTGTACATAGGGGAGGTGTAGCGTTCTTCCTTGAGGTTGCCGATGGAATGCCAGTCCATGATGACATACATTCCGAGCTGCTTGGCCCAGGCAATACCCTGGTCCATCGCGGCGAAGGTTTCCTCCCAACCCATCGAATTCAGGTTTGCCGGATGCACGGCAAAGCGCACCACGTTGGCTCCCCAGTCGGCCGCAGCGGCAAAGTAGCGTTCATTCCACTGCCCGTCACGGACCAGTTTCACCGGATCCGAAAAGCAGAGTCCGCGAAACACCATTTCATTCCCTTCGGGGCTGATGAATTTGTTTCCCTGTACTTTTACCCAGGCATTGCCGTCCGTGCAGGAAGACAGCAGGATGATGGCAAAAAGAAAGTTGGTGAAGAATAAAACCCTTTTCATATAACAATGCATTATTAACTTATTCCCGGATTATTTCTTTTGTAAAGGTCGGAATTTTTTTTCGAACTTTTGTAACTTAGCGTTGCATAATCTTTTGATAAGGATAATATATGGCGGAAGATCGGAATGACAAAGCATGCGTTGCCCGTCGCGATGACTGGAAAACGGAGCCCATGCCGGAACAGCATGAGACTTTCGTGCTGAAGAGGACATTCATCGATGCGGAAATGGATGCGCTCCATTGCGGCCATATCCCAGAGGCTATGGAGGACAAATGGTTCTGGTATATGGAAGGATCCACGCTTTGGGCGCACCGCAGTTGGACGGGACACTGTATTTACCGGATTGACTTCAAGGAGGATAATCAACATGTCGTGATGGTCAACCGCGATCCTGAACAGTACAGGTGTACCCGTATCCAAGAGGATATCGCGTCGTTGAACAAGCTTCTGGACAGGTGGACCCGGACACCCTACGACCACTACGAAGCATGGCTTTCAGAAACCAGCGATGCACTGCAGAAAGCAGGTAAGGTTTAATTCGAAGTCGTTTTTCCCAGGAACTCGGTCGGCGTAATCCCCGTTACTTTCTTGAAGAGACGGGTGAAGTGGTGCGGGAACTCGAAGCCCAGGAGGTGTGCGGTTTCGCCTATGTTATGACCGTTCATCAGGAGATTCTTCCCCTGTTCAATCACAAAAACGTGGATGTAGCCGATGGCCGTGCCGCCGGTGGAACTGTGGATCACATCGCCCAGATAGCGGGGCGAATAGGCCAACTGCTCCGCGCAGTATTGGACGGAGGGGACGCCGAGGTCCATTTGCCTGCCGTGCAGATAGTATTGCCGGAGAAGGTTATGGAAGCGTTTGAGAATATCCGATGAGGTCTTGTCTTCTTTTGACAGCTGTCGCAGATAGATTCGCTGGCAGTATTCCTGGATAAGTCGTATGTAACCGAGGATAACGTTCCGTAGTGCAGGTGTGTCCTCGTTCTCCTGCAGTTCGTGCCTGAGCTGTACGAGCAGTTGTGTGATACGGCTCCATTCCGAAGACTCCATTTTCAAAGTCTCGACGGCGAAATAAGAGAAGAAGGGATAGTCTTTCATCCTTGCTTCCAGGTCGGTACCCCGGAGGAGCTCCGGAGAGAACAGCAATACCCATCCGCTGATATAGACGGCCTCGCCATCGTCCTCCTTGCCGCCTATCTGGCCCGGCTCCACGGCAATGATGGAACCATCGGCGGCGTCGAACATCTTCATGCCATAGGTGAGATTTTTGGGGAAATTCTTCTGGATGAAGAGACCATAGACGCCGTATTGATTCAGGCTGGAGCAGATGGGAGAGACCTCGTCGTAATGGATGACGCTCACCAGGGGATGCAACGCCGGGGCGCCCACGAAACGGGCGTATACATTGGGGGTAGAGACGTGTAAAATGGTCTTCATTACGCTTGAAAAGGTATTTTTCTTCCCAAATATACGTAAAGTTCTGCGAAATTGGTAGAATTTGGACAAAAATCGGTAAAAGAAACTCCGGAAGACCGCCTACCTTTGCATCATCAACTTCAACGATATGACAATCAAATCTATCCTTACAGTCTGCGCCGCATCCCTGATGCTGCTTGCCTGCCAATCGAATACTGACAAGAATATGAACAAACTGACGCTTTCCCGGGAATGGGACAAGACCTTTCCCCAATCCGAAAAGGTGAACCACAGCAAGGTCACCTTCCACAACCGCTATGGCATCGAACTGGCGGCCGATCTGTATGTTCCCAAAAACGTGGAAGGCAAACTTGCCGCCATTGCGGTAAGCGGTCCTTTCGGCGCCGTGAAGGAGCAGTCGAGCGGACTCTACGCCCAGCACATGGCTGAACGCGGATTCCTGACCATTGCCTTTGACCCGTCCTATACCGGAGAATCCGGTGGCGAGCCCCGCAGGATGGCATCCCCGGACATCAATACGGAGGACTTCCTTGCGGCAGTGGACTTCCTTTCTACCTGCGATCTGGTTGATCCCGACCGCATCGGCATCATCGGCATCTGCGGTTTTGGCGGCATGGCCATCAATGCGGCGGCCCTTGATCCGCGCATCAAGGCTACCGTGACAAGCACCATGTATGACATGAGCAAGGTCAATGTGGAAGGCTATTTCGCCAGCGAGGATACGCCCGGACAGCGTCAGGAAAAGCGCCGGGCCTTGGCTGCACAGCGTACGAAGGACTATGCCGCAGGTACCTATGAGCGTGCCGGCGGCGTCATCGACCCCCTTCCTGAGGATGCCCCCTGGTTTGTCAAGGACTATCACGCTTACTATAAGACTCATCGGGGCTATCACGAGCGCAGCGGCAACTCCACCGACGGCTGGAACATCATCGGCTGCCAAAGCTTCCTGAACCAGCCCCTCCTGGCCTGGGCCGGAGAGATTGAGACTCCCGTGCTCCTCATCCACGGCGAAAAGGCACACAGCCGCTACTTCAGTGAATACGCCTTTGGCCTCTTGACCGGCGCGAACAAGGAACTCATGATCATCCCCGGTGCCTCCCACGTGGATCTCTACGACGATGCCGCCGGCGTAATTCCCTACGACAGGATGGAAGCCTTCTTCAAGACCAATCTGCAATAATGGAAGTATTTGCCAAACTTTCCCTGTTGGCATCTCTTCTGTTGATTCAGGTGGGGTGCGTCCCTGATGCCCTTATTCCCGTTGTACCCGAGCCTCCTCAAGAGGAGTTGAAGGAGAATCCCGGCAACGTAACGCCCACCAGCAAAACGCTCGTCGTCTATTACAGTTTCACCGGCAATTGCAAAACCCTGGCGACAGCGTTGGCGGGATATACAGAGGCCGATGTGCTGGAGATTCGACCTGCTGAAGAGGGCTTGGACTATGCCGCAAACAACTACGCCATCGGCAGCAGCCTGATTGCGGCAATCCGTGAAAAACCGAACGAAGCGTCCAGTTATCCTGCCATTAAGCAGGTCAACCGCAATGCAGCCGATTATGAAACCATTCTCATCGTAACACCGCTCTGGTGGAGCAACATGGCCGCCATCATGCAGAGTTATCTGTTCAAAGAAGGTTCGAAGATGAAGGGCAAGAAAGTCGGACTCATTGTCTCCAGCGCCTCCAGCGGTATATCTTCCGTAGTCGCCGATGCCAGGCGCCTGGTCCCCGATGCCCAATGGGCGGGTGAGGCGCAATGGATCCATAATGGCAATCGGAGCAAGGGCGATGAGCTCGTAAAAGCATGGTGGAATGAATTGAACAAATCAGAAGAATCTATGCCAAGTGAAATCAAGATCTCCGTCTCCGGGAAGTCCCTCCCGGTGAAAATAGAAGATAATGTGGCCACCAGGGCCCTTGTGGCGGCCCTCCGGGAGGCCTCCATCACTTTTGAGGCCCACGATTATGGCGGTTTCGAGAAAGTGGGTGGACTCGGAAGGACGCTTCCTTCCAGCGATTCGCAAATGACGACCCAGCCCGGCGATGTCATCCTCTACAGCGGCAACCAGATTGTGTTGTTCTATGGCAGCAACTCCTGGAGTTATACCCGTATCGGAAAGATGCAATATGGAACGCTTGATGAGCTGAAGACCTTCCTGCAAGCCGGAAAAGGAAATATTTCCGTAACTGTATCCCTGTAATATGAACCTGTTTATCCTGGCAATCATGGCCATTTCCCTTACACCCAGACAACAGGCCCTCTCAGCCATCGCAGCATGCGAGGCTAAAGGTGACCAGGTGGCACTGACGGCGTGCCTGCATGAAGGCTTTGACAACGGGCTCACCCTCAATGAGGCCAAGGAAGCCCTTTCACAACTATACGCCTATACGGGCTTCCCGCGTTCGCTCAATGCCTTGGGTACGCTCCAGGCCGTGCTGGCAGACCGTGAAACCAAAGGACTGGATACGACACCCGGCCGCGAAGCAGATCCGCTCCCGGCGGACTATGATGCACTGAAACTGGGTACCGAGATCCAGACCCGGCTTTCCGGTCACCCCTTCCATTATGTCTTTGCGCCCCAGACAGACTATTACTTGAAAGCCCATCTGTTCGGCGACATCTTCGCCCGGAACAACCTGAGCCATGCCGACCGGGAAATCGTGACGGTGAGCGCCATTGCGTGCCTGCCCGGTTGTGAGCCCCAACTCAAGGCCCACGTAGCCGGGGCCCTCAATCTGGGTGTCGAAGAAGCAGAACTCAGATCCATCCCTTCCGTTCTGGAAGCGACTGCAGGCATGGAAGCCGCGGAGCGGCTCCGGGGAGCGCTTGCCTCTGTATTTGGCGAGAGCCATACGCCGATACAGACTGTTGATTTCAACGTCTGGCCAAAAGGCGAGCCCAATACAGCCTATGCGCAGTATTTCGTGGGCAACAGTTACCTTGCACCTCTCGCCGGCGGCATCGCCAACGTAACCTTCGAGCCCGGCTGCCGCAACAACTGGCATATCCATCACAAACAAGTGCAGGTGCTTGTCTGTGTGGCCGGACGCGGCTGGTACCAGGAATGGGGCAAGCCTGCCGTCGAGCTTCTTCCCGGCGTAATCATTGAAATTCCGGAAGGCGTCAAGCACTGGCACGGTGCTGCCAAAGACTCCTGGTTCCAGCACCTGACTTATCACAAAGACGTGCAGGAAGGCGCCTCCAACGAGTGGCTGGAATGCGTATCTGACAACGATTATGACAAGCTGTAATATGAAATCGAAGAGAATCCTTTGCTTCATCGTCTCCCTTTTGGGCCTGGCTGTCCTGCAGGGCCATGCGCAGCAGTTGACGATCAACATCCGTTATACCGGGCAGGACGGAAATGCCCGCAAATATGTAGAAGAGATGGAATCCAGCGGCATTGCCGATCGGATCAGGGCTATCGAAGGCTGCCTGGGCTATGATTACTTCTTCCCGGCCGATGACCCTGAAGGCCTGCTGCTCATCGACAGCTGGGAGAACCAGGAAGCCCTGAACCGCTATCACGCTTCTTCTGTCATGCAGGAAGCGGCCGCTCTCCGCGAGAAATATGGCCTTGGCGGACGGACCGTACGGATGTTCACGCCGATGATGCCGGGAAGGCGGCAGGATCCTCCCGAAAAGAATAGCGGACAATGAAAAAGGTATTTATTATTTTAATGGCTATATCAATGACAGCAAGCGGGTTGTGGGCACAGATCGATGTCCACAGCCATGCCATTACTGCCTCCTATATGAAGTTCCTCCAGGCACACGGTGCCGAAATGGATGAAGGCTTTCCCATCCCATCCTGGAATGTGGAAGCACATCTTGCGTTTATGGACGAGGCTGGAATCGAGACTTCGATCCTGACAATGCCGGCGCCACAGCCATGGTTTGGCAACGGCGCGGAATCGGCCGCAATCTGCCGCAAGTACAACGAAGCGTGTGCTGCGCTCAAGGCGCTGTATCCCGGGCGTTTCCTCTTCTGTGCATCCCTGCCGCTGCCGGATGTGGAACGCGCCATCGAGGAAGCGGTTTATGCACTGGACGTGCTGGGAGCCGATGGCGTCAAGCTGGCCACCAACAGCTACGGCCAGTATCTGGGGGATCCGGTCCTGGATCCGCTGATGGAATTGCTGAATGAGCGCAAGGCAGTCATCATTACCCATCCGCACAAGCCGTCGGCTGTGAATGCGCAGCTCATCGCCGATGTTCCGCTGGCATCGTACGAGTACTTGGCCGAGACCACGAGAGCCGTTCTCAATATGATAGCCCACGATGTCCTGGTCCGCTATCCGGATCTTAAGGTGGTCGTCCCGCACTGCGGTTCCTTCCTGCCCAACGCGCTCCCGCGTTTCAAGGGACTTCTGCCCGTCATGGTGGGGCAGGGATATATGCAGCCGGTGGATGTGGACGCCAATGTTTCCCGTCTCTATTTCGACCTGGCCGGCGCTGCCACGGACGATGCGATCCGTGCGCTGCTCACCGTCACCACAGCCGACCATCTGCTTTATGGCTCCGATTATCCCTATGTGGCCGCGCCTGCGCTGGTGGGGGCGAAAGCATCCCTGCAGCAGCGTCTTCCGGCTTTGGGCCTGGATCCACAGGCTGTCATGTCGGACAATGCGCGGAGGCTGTTCGGCGCCGACATCCCCGTGCGGGCGTATGGAGAAAGGGTGGTCCGCCTTGCCGAGATTGAAATTGTCCCGGAGAAACTGGCGGCTTACCTGGAATATGCCGCGGAGGTGGGGCGCGTGTCCATGGCAACGGAGCCCGGCGTCGTCGCCCTGTTCTCCATGAAGGACAAGACGGATCCGTGCAAGGTTTACATCCTGGAAGTATATGCCGACCGTCAGGCCTATGAGGCCCATATCCAGACGCCGCATTTCCGGAAATACAAGGACGGCACCGCCGATATGGTCCGTTCCCTCAAACTCATCGACACCATGCCGCTTGTCATGGCGGATTTCCTCAAAAAAGCACAATAACAATGAAAAGAATGATTCTATCCGTGTTGATGCTCTCAGCCTTGATGCTGACAGCCTGCGGACAAACCAAAAACAGCAGTGAAATGAAAACCCTCGTAGCCTTTTTTTCCGCCACGGGAACGACCGAGGCCGTGGCAAAGGACCTCGCTGAAGTGACGGGTGCCACGCTCTATGAAATCAAGCCGGCGGTAAAATATACCGCTGCCGATCTCGATTGGCGTAACAAGGAATCCCGCAGCAGCGTGGAAATGGCGGACAAGAATTCCCGCCCCGCCATCGTGAAAGACCTCAAGGATGCAGACCGTTTCGATGTCATCTACATCGGATTCCCCGTCTGGTGGTACACAGCTCCCACGCTCATCAACACCTTCATCGAAACCTACGGTTTCGAGGGCAAGACAGTCATCTTCTTCGCCACTTCCGGCGGCAGCAGCATCGACAAGGCCAACCAGGACTTCAAGGCGCAGTATCCGAAGATCGACTGGAAATCCGGCAAGACGCTCAATGGTGCGTCGAAAGCCGAGATCAAAGCCTGGGTTGACGGACTGAGGTAGGAGGGGGGGGATGCCTTTGGATCATCCTTGCATCTTCTTTCGGAAAGAAGACGGCGTCAGGGAGGTCTCCCTTTTGAATAGGCGCGAAAAATAGGACTGATCATCCATGCCTACGGCGGCGGCGATGTCTATGATGGGAAGGCGCGTTTCCGAGAGCAGGCGCTTTGCCCGTTGGATCCGTACGATGTCGATCCAGGCGCCAACACTGCGGCCTGTGGCGTTTTTTACCAGACGGCTCAGGTAGTTTTCGCTGATTCCAATTGCGGCTGCATAGGACGCGATGGATCCGGGCATTTGCTTGGGGTTGAACAGGGACTCCAGGAATCGGCTGACAGCCGCTGGAAATGCGGCTTTCTGCGCAGGCTTGATGCGGGAAAGTAGCAGATCCAGACCTTTTTCCACAAACACCCGATCGCCTTTTTCAAAGGAGTTCGCCAGCATGTTGAAGAGCTCTCCCATAAAGACACCCTCGTCGAACCAGAAACCTTGGTGCAGCGGCGCCGTAAGGTAACGAAGCGGCTTGGTGTCGGCCAGAATGGACGGGGCAAATCCACCTGTGTATCCGACCGCGTTCCGGTAGAAGTGGATGGCGAAAGGACTTTGCTGAGGTATGAGCAGCATTTGTCCCGGCTGACAGAGAAAGGGCACACCCTCAACTTCTACAAGAACTTCTCCCATGATCACATAGATGAAGCCAATGAGCGGAAGATGCGCCTCTGGAACGTCAGCGGGCTTGACGTACCCCGAAGTGTCCATCCTTCGGATGAAGAATGGAATGGATGAGAAATCCGCTTCCTGACTCCAGTGTCCCTGGGGATGTGATGATTGCGACACCATATTTCTGCAAATATAGTAATTTTGTATTTTACTGACTTAGCCCTATGAAGACTCAGGACAAACTGTGGATTGAAATCGCAAATCTCATTGTTGAGAAGGTGAAACAATTCATCTCCGAGTTCAACTCTTTGGACGAAGAGACATTTGTTTGGGTCGACTGGGACGCCCGTTGCGTGTCTATTGGCAAATCCGATGAAGAGCATGAAGGAGACAAGATCCCCATCAGCGAATTTATTTTCAAGGAAGGCGATACGCTGATGCCGGACTACGATCTGATAGACACCTATGCCACATCCGAATGGCCCAGCCACAGGGAATAGGGCATATCGGAGCCGGTGCCTAAATCTGTGCGCCGTCTAGCTGGACGCTCAGTCCATGGATGCGCCGTCTCGTGGATCGAGCGTCCAAGATTGCCATCGAAGCGCCCCTTTTCTGGACGCACAATCCATGAGATGAATGAATGATGGATTGAGCGGCGAATCGTACGACTACAGCAGCACGTATGCCATCGACCTGATCGACAAAGGCACCACGTGGGGAGTTGATTACCGGCGTTTCGTGAGAAGCAAGTAGGTATTCCTTGACCTTAGGATAATTTGCACGGAAAGCAGTAATTGGATAACTTTATACCTGAAAAAGATGCTGTGAAGAGGATAGTGATCATTGACGGCGGTCCGCGTTGAAACATGAACACGGCCTGTGCTTTAGTAAAATCAAAAAACAATGGATAAGGATCTTATCATCCGCGTTGAGCGGCAATCAGATTATAACGAAGTTGAAGACCTCGTTAGGGAGGCTTTCTGGAATGTTTACCGTCCGGGTTGTACCGAGCATTATGTGCTCCGCTGTTACCGGGACAATCCGGCTTTCATCCCGGAACTGGATCTTGTGATGGAAGAGGAGGGACGTTTGATCGGTCAGGTCATGTTTTCAAAAGCCGACCTGCTTTTGCCCGATGGTACATCGGTGCCCTCCTGGACTTTCGGCCCCATCGGCATCCATCCCGACCATAAGCGCAAGGGCTACGGACTCAAACTGCTGAATTATGCCTTGGAGAAGGCTCGTAAAATGGGTGTGGGCTTCCTCTGTATGGAGGGGAACATCGAGTTTTACAAGCATGCAGGATTTGATTTGGCCAGCAAGTATGGGATTCACTACCACGATATGCCTTTGGACGAAGAGGTTCCGTTCTTCCTGGCGCAGGAATTGATTCCCGGCTGGCTCAAGGCCAACGGTGTGATAGAGGCGACATATTGTCCTCCCAAGGGATATTTCGTTGCCGACGAGAATCCGGAGGCATTTCAGCAGTACGAGAACAGCTTCCCGCCGAAAGAAAAGTTGCGCCTTCCCGGACAGCTGACCTACGACGGCATTATGGAGACAAGCCGGATCATTCTGCGCCCCTGGCGGGATAGCGATGCTCCTGTGCTGTACAAATGGGCGTCGGATCTGGATGTGGGCCCCCGTGCAGGATGGGCGCCGCATCAATCTGTCGAAGAGAGTCTGGAGGTAATCAGGACTGTCTTCAAGGACGCTACGAACACTTGGGCGATTGAACTGAAGGAAACAGGCGAAGCCATCGGCGCAATGGGCTATGGTCCATCCTGCGAATGCAATCTTCCCGCACGCGACGGTGAGCCGCTTATCGGTTATTGGATTGCAAAACCTTATTGGAACAAAGGAATCTGTACGGAGGCGCTTGGATTGATGATTGAACACATCCGCCACCTCACCGACATCAAATCCCTCATAAGCGGCCACTTTGAGGACAATCCTGCCAGCGGTCGCGTCATGGAAAAGTGCGGTTTCATCCCTACCGGTGAAACCGTCATTGACGAAACCCAGTATCAAGGCAAAGACCATCCCATCCGCGTTCTTCGCCTGGAACTAAGATAGGATCAAGGACCGTCGTCGACCTATTTTGCGGGTTCCCACTTGCAGCGGACGGGAGAGACGATGGAGCCTTCTTTTTTCAGTTCGGCAAAGGCTTTGTCGACATCCTTGCGGTCGAGACCGGTGATTTCTGCAATCTTGCCGGCGTTCACGGGCGCGCCGAATTCGCGCATGGCTTTCAATACTTGCTCTTTCATAATTCTATGTGGATTAAAGTGTGGATAACCGTTATCGTTTATTTTGCCTTAAAGTTACGAAATCTGGCGAAAAAAAACTGTAAAAGAGGCCTTCTTCACGGCCTGGTCTAATTCCCTGCTATTTTTCTTTCTTCATGATCGCGCTGCCCGCAGGCGGCAAGAGACAGCCAATGAGCAGGGCGAGGCATCAGAATGAATCGCTATAAATGGGGATTGCCTGGAAATAGGAATGAGTGTACCTTTGCAACGAAGAGACTATTCATTTTAAGGGAATTATCAATAACTTTGCTATAATGAAATCATTCCTGCTGTCTTTACTGAACGTTGTCTGCGAGATGGCCCCGTATCTGCTGCTGGGCTTTCTCATCGCGGGCATCCTGCATGTTTTCGTGCCACAGGGATTCTATCTGAAATACCTGTCCAAGGATAACAAGCTGGCAGTTCTGTGGGCCGCCTTGCTGGGCGTACCGCTGCCACTGTGCTCCTGTGGGGTGATTCCTACCGCCATCGGCCTGAAGAATGAAAAGGCCTCCAAAGGGGCCGTGGCCTCCTTCCTGATTGCCACACCACAGACAGGCATTGACTCCATCCTGGCGACATTCTCGCTGATGGGACTGGGCTTTGCCATCGTCCGTCCCGTTGCCGCTCTTATTACCGGTGTATGCGGAGGGTTGCTGGTGAACCGTTTCGTCTCTGAAGAAGACGGAACCGTCACATCCGGTTCCGCCTGCTGTGCAGAGACCGGAAACAAGATCTGGCGCGTTCTAAAATACGCATACTTCAAGATGATCCAGGACATTGGCGGGCGTCTTGTCATAGGACTGCTGGTAGCGGCTCTTATTCAGGTGGTCATCCCGGACGAGTTCTTCCTGCACTTCGGTAGCCAGCCGTTGCTGCAGATGCTGGTCATCCTGATTGTGGCCGTGCCCATGTACATCTGCTCCACCGGCAGCATTCCGGTAGCGGCCGCCCTTATTATGAAGGGCCTGACTCCGGGCGCTGCGCTGGTGATGCTGATGGCCGGTCCCGCTGTGAACCTTGCGTCCATTATGGTGGTCAGAAAGGCTTTGGGAAAGCGTTTTACGTGGGTTTATCTGTTGGTCATCGTCGGGTTTTCCGTTATCTTTGGGCTGCTGGTCAATGCCATCGGAATCACTGTAAAACCCATGGCTGCCGCAGACCCGTGTTGTGCGGCAGATGCGATGATACCCGGAACGTTCAAGCTTATTTGTGCCATTGTATTAACACTCCTGATAGTATTCGCTTTCATTATGAAACTGTTTGATAAATTCACCCACAAGGCAGCCGATCCGGATACGACCGTCTATACCGTTGAAGGTCTGCACTGCAGCCACTGCGAGGCCGCTGTCTGCCATGCCGTGGAGGATATCCCCGGCGTGGAATCGGCCAGCGCCAGCGCTTCCCGAAAGACCTTGACCATCAAAGGCTCCGCTCCAGAAGATTCCATCCGGTCAGCTGTCGAGAAAGCAGGATATACCTTCAAGGGCATACAATGAAACAATTACTATTGCTGCTTTTGTCTTGCCTGTCGTTGCTGTTCTCCGGCCGGCCATAGTTTCAAAGCGCAGGCGATGGCCACGGATACTGGACACTCGGTCCATGGATGCGCAGTCTGGTGGATCGCACGTCCAAGAATGACCCCGAAAAGCTCTTTTCCCGGACGCACGATCCATGCGATGAATGAATGATGGACTGAGCGTCCAACGAATCAGATTATGGGAAAGCCTTGTCGGGGCGGCGGATGGCGCATCTTCTGGTCATTGTTTGTCATCGCCGTTTTCGTTGACACTCAGAAAGGTCGTCTAGCTATCTGCCAAAGGGGGCGTGCATTTTTGCTTTGAGCCGCTGACGTGCTTTCGTGACGGAGGCAGGGGAGATCCCCAGCAGGATAGCTTGCTCAGATACGGAGAATTGCAGGTGCGAGAGGATATAGGTACGGATATCGCCTTTTGTCAGATCGGGATGCGTTTCCCGGAGAGTTTCAGGTGTAAGATCGCATGAATTCCGGAGCATCCGTTCCAATTCGGCCCATTCTTCATCCAGAATATAGCGGGGACGGGCGCGGAGTTCCTGCAGCAGGTGATTCTGTCCTATGAGCGCACGCATCAGCACATAAGAATCGACTTCGCCGCCAGGACCTCCGCCGGCGTTCGGGACAAATCCTTCCCGCTCGTCGTTCCCGGCGCGGATGACCATCAGGAAAGCCCTGACATTCTTGCCGAGGATTTCGCTGACTTGCGGGATGGTGAGCGGACTTTTTCCGCCGGTGCAGGTTGATGCAAGACCCATAGCCACCAAAATGAGTTGATAATAGAGCGTTTCTGCATCTTTGCCATGCAGGCCGAAGGTGTCCGCTATGGCAGAAAGGCTCTCCGCTTTGAAACCCACGTAGGAATCAATGTAATCCTTGTAGGAAGCGGGTTGCGTCGAGGATTCCATAATCATTGAGAATAGATACGGCTCGTCCATGGCGAACCAGATAAAGGCCACGCCAAAGCCTTTGAAAGGAGGATTAAGCGCAAAGCCGTCGCCCACCCGTTTCCGATACAGTTTCCGGGCTTCCTCCCGGACAGCGTCCCTGACTCCTTGAATGGATCCGAAAGAAGAGAAGATGGCATTGGCGCCGCAGTCAAGGCGCGTACAGAGGCTGCGGGCCGTAAGAGCCGAAGGGCCTCCGGAGCGCACCAAATCAAAGGCTGCGGAAAGGATTTTTTCTTTTGTGACAGTAACCGGTCTTGCCATAATCGATGTTCCGTTTCAATTCATTACAAAAGTAAGCATTGGGGCCGGAATGTCCAACCAGTTTTCAAGGATAATTCCCAATTGTCCACATCATTGTCCATGTCGATTATTATTTCGGAACGCTGGATACGCTAACTTTGCATCCGCAAAAACATGGACAAACGATGAAACGACTGATTGTTTTGTTAATGCTCACAGTAGTTGCTCTTCCCGCTCTGGCCAAGGGTGACTGGAAGGGGAGAGTAGTGGATGAGAAGGGCGAGCCTGTGGCTTATGCCAACGTGGCCGTGCTTTCTAAGACCGATTCCACTGTCGTGTGCGGCGTAGTAACACAGGAGGACGGAACCTTCAATATCGTGACGAAAGAGCGGGACGGCATCATGATGGTGGCCATGCTGGGCTACAAGACAGTGTATCTGGCGCCTGTCGACGGTGCTGTAATCACTTTGTCCGACGATACGCAAATGCTGGAAGGGGCCGTGGTGAGCGCCGTCATGCCCAAAACAAAACTCACGGGGGAGGGCCTGCAAACCAACGTGCGGGGGTCCGTATTGGAAAATGTGGGGAGCGCCAATGACGTGCTCTCCAAGACGCCGGGCCTCATCAAAGGCCAGAATGGCCTGGAGGTAATTGGCAAGGGCTCGCCGATGGTGTATATCAACGGACGCCGCGTGAGCGACGCCTCCGAACTGGACCGCCTGCAAAGCAACGAAATCCAGAGCGTCGAGGTGATCACCAACCCGGGCGCCCAGTACGATGCCACGGTACGGGCAGTCGTACGCATCAAGACCATCCGGCGCCAGGGCGACGGCTTTGGATTCAACCTGAACGCCTCCGATGCGCAGTCCCTGCGCTGGGCCAGAGGGAATGATCCCTTCGGCGCCATTAATGTGAACTACCGTACGGGAGGTCTGGACTTCTTTGGCGGTGTCAACTACGCCCGCAACACTTCCCGCCAGGACAGTTATTTGGAGAAGCAGACTTTTGGCAGGACTGCCGCCGGAGATGACTGGCTCTTCGAGAACAAGGGAACGCTCCTGAACGAATACATTGGCAGCTCTCTCTATGGCAATGCCGGCGTGAACTGGCAGATGGCCGACAACCACTTCCTGGGCGGCAAGGTGGAATGGGGCCGGCACCTGACCTACAACGTGCATACGGAGGTAAACGACAATGTCTATGAGAACGGGGAATTGGTCGACCGTCTCACCACATTGTCGGATGACACGATGGGGGATCGGACGCCGTACAACCTGGGCGCCAACTTTTATTACAACGGCCTCGTCGCAGGGAAACTGGGTATCGACATCAATCTGGACTATTATGGGACGGATGACAGTTCCAAGTCCATATCGAAGGAGGCGAGCGACATGACGCACAATGCCGCCATCCTGAGCAGCAGCACGAATGCCGGGCGCATGTATGCTGCCAAGGCAGTACTTTCCTATCCTGTCTGGAAAGGCCAGCTGCAAGCCGGAACGGAGGAGACCTTTTCCCGCCGGGTGGACAATTATTCGGTCGATGGCATTGCTATACCGGCATCGGAAGCCACGGTGACGGAAGACAATATCGCCGGATTTGTCTCTTATGGTTGCTATTTGCCGAAAGTAGGGCAGTTCAGCGCAGGGGCGCGCTATGAGTGGGTGCATTACGCCTACAAGGATGCAATTACGCCTGCAAACGACCTGTCGCGCGACTACGGCAACTGGTTCCCCAATGTGTCGTACGCCGGGGTCATTGGCGCACAGTCGAATCACCCAGTCCAGGTAATGCTCAATTACAGCGCCAAGACGCGCCGCCCCAATTATGCTAACCTTTCAAGTGCCATCCGCTACAACAGCCGCTATATCTGGCAGGGCGGAAACGCGGGCCTGCAGCCGGAACTGTCCCACAATCTGAGTCTTACGACTGTCTGGAAATGGGTGACGTTCATGGTCAATTATACCCGCACGGACGATGCCATCATGACCTGGTCTTCCCCCATTGGAGACGAAGGCGTAGTGCTGGTGAGACCCCGGAACATCGAGACGCCATTCCGGCAGATGTCGGCCTTCGTGAACCTTACGCCCACTGTGGGGCCCTGGACTATGAATTACACCATCGGCATTCAGCCGCAGTGGCTTACCATTAATGCGCCTGATCCACGCGAAGAATCCGGTATCCGCGTAACGACCTTCAACGGCCGCCCCATCTTCTTTGCACAGTTGTTGAATACCCTTACCGTGAAAGGAGGCTGGCAGTTTGAACTAGGGGGCATTGTGCAGTCCACTGGCTACACACAGAATCTATATATTAAGAACGCCTACGTGAATATCAACGCAGCCGTCCAGAAAACCCTTCTTGCCGATGGTTCCCTGGTGTTGCGTCTGGAGGGGAACGACCTCCTGGGCACCGCCCACATGAACGTGGACTCCGATTTCGGCAGCCACGCTATTATGCAGACCAACCTGATGGATACCCAGAAGGTGAAACTCTCCGTCCGTTACGTTTTCAACGCCGCCCAGAGCAAGTACCGTGGCACCGGTGCCGGCACCGACAGCAGAAGCAGAATGTAATGCTTATATTTGTAATCGAAAAGAACAAGGGATATCATTATTTATTAAAAAAAGATGGAAAGGGATATAAGATTTTGCCAGAGCTGCGGAATGCCGCTCACGGAAGAAGTCCTCGGCACCAATGCCGATGGGAGTAAGAATGAGGATTACTGCATGTACTGCTATAAGGACGGGAAGTTCTTGCAGGAGTGCACAATGGATGAGATGATCGAACACTGCGCCCAGTTCGTGGACGAGGTGAACAAAGGGCTGCCGAAGCCCATCACGAAGGAAGAGTACATCGGCCAGATGAAGATGTATTTTCCGCATCTGAAACGTTGGCGCAAGGAACTGACACTTACGGATTCCATGCCGGAGAATCCCGCTCTGGCCGGCGTGAAGGAACTCATCGGCAAAATGGCTGATACACTCCCGATTGCCTTCATTTCTTCCGTGGATAATGAAGGCTACCCCTGCACAAAGGCCATGCTGTCGCCGCGCGTCCGCGACGGCATTAAAGTGTTCTATTTCACCACCAATACCTTCTCCCTGCGCGTGGCACACTACAAGGCTAACCCCAAGGCCAGCATCTACTTCTGTGATGCCGAGGGCTTCAAGGGGATGATGCTGCGCGGTACGATGGAGGTGCTTACGGATGCCGCCTCAAAGGAGATGATCTGGCGCGACGGTGACACGGAATACTATCCCGGCGGTGTCACCGACCCGAACTACTGCGTCCTGAAGTTCACCGCCTCCGACGGCCGCTTCTACAGCGATTTCTATCCGCGAAGTTTTGTGATCGAGTGAGTGACGAAACGCATTTGCCGAATGTTATATCTGTACTCAGGATAGCAGGCTCCATCAGCCTGCTGTTTTGCGATGTGAGGGGCTGGCCATTCTGGTCACTATATGTACTCGGCGGGCTCAGCGATATAATAGATGGCTGGCTGGCAAGAAAGCTCCACGCGGAAAGCAAAACTGGAGCCATTTTGGATAGTGTGTCCGACATCGTATTCGTTGCCTGCTGCGCCATCAGCTTGTTGCCTGTACTTGAGATTCCCATGTGGCTCTGGATCTGGGCCGGAGTGATTGTTATCATCAAGATTGTGAACCAGATATCATCTCTGGTCGTCTGCAAACGATTCTGTTTTCCTCATACATTGGCCAACAAACTGACCGGTTTCCTGTTGTTCCTGATGGTACCGACAATGTTCTGGTCAATGATTCCGATTTCCATCGTTGCCTCTCTGGCTACGTTTGCCGCCGTGCAGGAGGGACATTATATCAGAACGAAGCAAGACCTTTACAACCCTAATTGAGCAAGGAAGTGCTGGAAAATGACGGGACGGCAGACTAGCGGGAAGAGGAGGCCGTAAACCGCACCCCAGAAGTGGGCGCTATGGCCGATATTATCCATGTTGCGCTTGGCCATGTACCAGCAGTACAGGAGGTACAGCGGCGCGAAGATGTAACCGGGCACCGGGATGGGAATCAGGTAGATGTAGATGCCCATCTTCGGTTCGAAGAGAATGGACGCAAACAGGATAGCCGAAACGGCTCCTGAAGCTCCGACAGCGTTATAGTTCCCATCGTCTTTATACTTGACAAGGTCCCATACGGTGGAGACGGCAATAGCCGTCACATAGAGAACCACATAGAGAATGATACCAAGCGAACTGCCAAAGGCAAGCCGGAAATACTGCTCCACAACCCTGCCGAAGAAGTACAGGGTGAGCATGTTGAAGAACAAGTGACCCCAGCCGCCATGGATCAAGCCATAAGACAGCATCCTATACCACTCCTTCCGATGCCAGACAGAATAGGCATTGAACAGCAGCTTGTTTCCGTTCAAAGAACCGGTGAAGCAAAGAATGCTCACCAGCGAAGTGATGGCTATGAGGATGAGTGTCAGCATCCACGACCGTCAATGCTGCAAGCTGCGCCCATTGTTTCAGGACGTGGTTCCAGACCCACATCTTTCGAATAGAGAGTAACGGAACCGTCTTCTCGGACATAGCATGGGATGCCTAGATCACCGATGGCCTTCGCTTCATCGAACGCAGGATGGGAATCCCTGAGATCCAGGAACTGTTTCAGGTTACGCACGTGCTTTCCGATATCGATCACTTCGAAATTGGGATTGCCTTCGACCTGCTTTTCCACATATTCGCAGTCGGGGCAGGTGTGCATTACGTACATCTTTATCATAGCCATGGTGTATTCAGTTTAGCCAGACAAATTTACATATTTTCTACGAAAAAGTAAGTTTGAGTTTGTTACGGAAAATGAGTACTTTTGCAAAGTAAGACACCTCAATATGAACAGACGCGGCTTCTTAAAGAAATCGGCTTTCGGGATGACTACAGCGGCGGTATCAAGCCTGCTGGAACATCCTGTATTGGCATCTGTTCGAAAATCAATCAACCAAGAAACTCGGAACGATATGAAGAAAATCATGATTATAGACGGCGGTCCCAGGCGCAATATGAACACCGCCCAGATGCTCCAGAAGGTGGCCGAAGGCGTTAAGTCGGTCAATCCCGAAATCGAGGTCAAGACCGTCCGCCTGTACGAGATGGACTATAAGGGCTGCATGTCCTGTATGATCTGCAAACTCAAAGACAAGGCATCAAACGTCTGCAAGTTCAAGGATGCATTGACTCCCATTTTGGAAGAGATTGCCGGGGCCGACGGACTGGTACTTGGATCGCCCATCTATTTTGGCGATATAACCGCTCAGATGCGTGCTTTCCTGGAGCGCCTTGCTTTCCCCTGGCTTTCGTACAACGACTACAGCATGACAGCGCCGAAGAAGATGCCGGTAATCCTTGTCGAGACCATGAACGGAAAGCCGATGATGAATAACAGTAACGGCTACGGGTCCATGGAGAACTGCATTTCCAGTGCCCTTGGAAAGCCCAGGCACGTCAAGGCATATAATACCTATCAGGTGAAGAACTACGAACGCTTTGAACTCGCTGCGTTCTCCGAACCCGCTAAGCGCAAATGGCGTGAAGAGCATTGGGAGGAGGACTTACAGAAAGCATTTGATGCCGGTCGGGAAATGGCCGAAGGGAAATGATCAAAGTAAGGGCGCTGCCGGAGCTAGGATAATGACTAAATTAGTGGCCGAGAAATCGGAATTTCCCCGCATGCGCAGATTGCTCATACTGATTGTTCTTCTGACCAATACACTGTTGTCATTCGCCCAGAACGGGTTAAGGGGACGTGTGGTGGAGGCCGATGGGACGCCAGTCATCTACGCGGCCGTGATGCTGGAATCGGGCAATAAGATGGTTGCAGGAGGTATGACGGGAGAAGATGGCTCATTTCTTCTTAGCGGGCAGTTCTCTGGTAAGTATCTGCTGAAAATCAGTTCTATTGGCTATAAGGACTTGAAGCGAGAGTTGGAATGCTCCGCCAAGGGTGTGACAAATTTGGGCATTATCGTTCTGATACAGGATGCAACTGTCTTAAACGAGGCATTGGTTGTGGCCGGAGAGACGCCGAAAAGCGTGAGCGTGGAAAAGACGCGCATTAACACGGCGTCAAGCGCAGCTGCGGCAACGGGCTCCGTGCTTGAAGTAATCCGCGGAGCATCGGCCGTAAGTGTCGATGGAAACGGAGGCATTGCCATCCGGGGCAACAGCAACGTGCTCATCCTGGTAGACGGAATTCCCACTACGCTGGGCGGTCTGGAGAGCATTCCTGCGGCCAATGTGCAAAGCATCGAGATTGTGACCAGCCCGGATGTGAAATATGATTCGGAAGGCACCGGAGGCATTGTCAACATCATTTCCAAGAAGCAGTCGGCCAATATGTTCAGCGCAATGGCAGCGTTCAACTACGGCTTCAACGGCTTCTTGAACGGGAATGTGGCACTGAACTTTAACAAGGGCCGATGGGGCGTGCGCTTCAACTACAATGGGAAGTACGAAAAGGACCTGATTGAGAGCGAGCTGCATCGGCAGATTGTGGCTACAGGTACCCGGGTGGACCAGCTGATCAACGCTACCAAACGCACCAGCGGCCAGAATGCCGGCATCAACGTCCAGTTCAAGGCTACGCCCAAGGACATCCTGACAGCTGATTTCAAAGTGGCGCTGCCCAGGATGAACAATTTCCAGGACTTCAACGGTACGCGCCAGACAGATATTACCTTTAATCGGGAGAACTTCGAAGGAGGTTTGGGATATAAGCATCTGTTCGACCCTGGCAAGAAGGAATTGAGCGTGAACGCCTCCGTCTCCAGCATCACCGGCCACAGGCCCTCATTCTATTATGAAGGCGGTAAGATGGTGCAGAAGTCACAGTCCGGCGGGCATCCCTTCATTGCAGCCTTGCAGGCAGATTACCTGACGACCTGGGGCAAGGGCAAGTTCGAGATAGGTGCCAAGATGACCTATCGGCAAAACAACATCGACCACAAGATGTATGAATGGGATGATGCTACTCAAGATTGGGTACTGTCCATTCCGCTCAGCAATGACTTGACACACCGGGAGTACATTCCGGCCGCTTATGCGATGTATTCCGGCAAGTTTACGGATGCGCTGTCCTATAAGGCAGGCGTCCGCGTTGAATACAGTTACGTTACGCTTCACAGTGAAGGATCGAGTCTGGACACAAGCAGTAACTGCTGGTTCCTGTCGCCCAGCCTGTCGATGAATTGGCGGGTCGCTCCTCGCTGGACGCTGAGCGCAGCCCTCACCAGACGCATTTCCCGGCCGACCTATCCGCAGCTGAACCCCTACATCAACCTGATCGACAAGCAGACCTACGAAACCGGCAACATGCAGCTGCAGCCGGAGAAAGCCAATAAACTGGATGCTGGGTATTCATATACCGGCAAGTATCTGACGGTGAACGGCAACGCCTACGTGACCTATACCACGAACTACATCAATCAGGTAGCGTATCTTGACAAGGATATCCTGGTCACGACTTACATCAATGCCGATTCCGACGTGAAGACCGGCATCGACCATAACATCCGTTATTCGCCCGTCCGATGGCTGACGGTGGATCTGGCCAGCAATACCTTCTTTACGGCTTCCCGCGGCTCTTTCAAGGGTGCCGACATCCGGAACAAGGGTTGGACCAATAATAGTAATCTCGGCCTTACCATCCGTCCTTTCAGCAGCACGGAGATTCAGGCACAGTACTTCGTGACGACGCCGCAGTTTTTCCCTCAGTTCACCACCAGGACCATCCACTACGGGAATATCGGCGTAAAGCAGTACTTCCTGAAGAACAGCCTTTCCGTCTCAGCCCTACTCACAGACGTGTTCAACACCCGACGTTGGGACGTACATTCCGATAACCCGGTGTTCACGCTGGTGAACAACAGTAAAAACCGCAGCCGGATGTTCTGGCTGGGCATCACCTGGAACTTCCATTCCTTCAAGCCGGCCAAAGGCGGAGGAAAACAGCAGGAAGAAGACAGAAGCGTAATCAGAATAGGAGATTAGACGATGGATCTTATCAAAACCATATTGGCGGTTGGTGCCGGCAGCTTCTTGGGAGGAGCGGGCCGATATCTGGTATCGCTGGCTATGAAGGGCGTCTGTATTGGTGATGCTGCAATCCGGAAACATTTGGGGCTTTGCGGGATACATTGCTTTGAGTGTTATAGCCGGTGTAGCCTTGGTTGCAGTGGGATATTATCTCTTCCGCTAAAAATCGGGATTCTACCATCTTCACGAATCACAACAAATGGGGATTGTCCCGACAGTTGAAAGATCTTACCTTTGCAGCGGAAAAAGGAACGGTGTTCCCTATGCAGACGCTCAAGACAGACATACGAAAACGGATTCTCACCGTATCGAAAAGGCTCTTCATGAAGAAGGGTTTCCGGGAGACGACCACGCGCGACATTGCCCGTGAAGCGGGAATCAACCTGAGCAACCTATACCACTATTTCGCCTCTAAAGACGAGCTGTTCCGGGAGCTGCTGAAACCGGCGACCGATACCCTGGAAGCCATGTTGAACGAACACCACGGGATCAAAGGCGAGGACATCCTGAGCATGCAGGAAGAAGGATATGTTGAAGCAACGCTGGAAGAGTACATAGACGCAATCCGTAAATACCGGAATCTTTTAAAGCTCCTGCTCTTCAAATCCCAGGGATCTTCCCTGGAAGGCTATAAGGAATACTACGTCGAGAAGGCTACGCGGCTGGTCCTTGACTGGTTGAAAGCCATGAAAGCGAAACATCCTGAGATCAATACGGATGTGTCCGATTTCTTCGTTCACCTGAACAACGTCTGGATGTTCACCTTGCTGGAAGAGGTCCTGATGCACGACCTGACGGAAGAGGAGGTCCGGTCGGTCCTGTCGGACTACATCCAATTCGAGGTCATAGGATGGAGAAAGATGATACAGATTTGACGGTCGCCACGGAGGCGGCCGTTTTTTATTTTGAAACAAAATGAAACATTGTTCACTATTGAAAAGGATCTATGGATAAAAAGAAACCGATTCTGCAATCTCTCCTCGCATATGCGGGGAAGAGAAAGGTGCTTACCTACCTGTCAATGGTCATCTCGGGCATCAGCCAATTGCTCGCCCTGGTCCCTTTCCTCTATATCTGGGCCATCCTACGGGATGTGATTGCCGGAGATTACAGCCGCATCGCCCATTACGGCTGGATGGCCGTGGCCTTTGCCATCGCCACGATCGTCGTGTATTTCGGCGCCCTGATGTGTTCGCATCTGGCGGCTTTCAGGATTGCCGCCAATATGCGCAAGGCACTGATGCAGCATATCATGACATTGCCGACAGGCTTCCTGGATGCACTGGGGAGCGGCAAGGTGCGCAAATGGGTGCAGGAATCCACCCAATCCACGGAGACCTATCTGGCTCACCAACTTCCGGACAAAGCCGGCATGTACGCCACGATGATCGGGCTTGCGGTATTGATGTTCCTGTTCGACTGGCGGATGGGGCTTCTGTGCCTGGGAACGGTCCTGCTGGCCATCATCGTGATGATTACCCTGATGACCGGCCCTACGCTCCGAAGGAAACTGGGGGAATACAACAAGGCGCTGGATGCCATGTCCAACGAGGCCGTCGAGTACGTCCGCGGCATCCCGGTGGTCAAGACCTTCGGCCAGTCCGTCTTCTCCTTCAAGCGCTTCAAGGAATCCATCGACCAATACAAACAGTGGGTGATCGCCTATACAATCGACCTGCGGCGACCGATGACCCTCTACACGACTTTCGTCAACGCCTCCTTTGCGGTGCTTATCGCGATGACGCTGATCGTCGTGAAGCACGGGACTTATTCGCCCGAGTTCCTGCTGAACCTGTTGTATTACATCATCGTCACCCCGTCCATCGCCGTTACCCTGAACCGCATCATGTTTGCCAGCGAGAACGAGATGATCGTTGCTGATGCGCTGGACAAGACGGGACGGATCCTGGCGATTGATCCGCTTTCAGATCCTTCGGATGCCAAGTTGCCGGATGACAATGAGATCCAGCTCAAGGATGTCCGTTTCCGCTATCCGGAAGCCGAACGCTTTGCGGTGGACGGCGTCTCGCTGGACATCAAGCCCGGACAGAAGATCGCCTTCGTGGGCCCTTCCGGTGGCGGAAAGACCACGACGGCCAGCCTCATCGCCCGTTTCTTTGACGTGACGGAAGGGGCCATCACCCTGGGCGGCGTGGACATCCGCCATATCCGCAAGAAGGATCTGATGGACCGTATCTCTTTTGTATTCCAGGACAGCCGCCTGCTGAAGACAAGCATCTGCGAGAACGTCCGCCTGGGCAGGCCTGACGCTACCCGTGAAGAAGTCCTCGAGGCTTTGCATACAGCCCAGTGCGATGATATCCTGGCCAAGTTGCCCGATGGTATTGACACCGTCATCGGCACACAGGGGACCCATCTCTCCGGAGGCGAGCAGCAACGCGTGGCCATCGCCCGCGTGATGCTGAAAGGCACGCCCATCGTTATTCTGGACGAGGCCACGGCTTTCGCGGATCCAGATAATGAAACCCGTGTGCAACAGGCCTTCACCGAGATGGCAGCCGGCGGCAAGACCATTATCATGATTGCCCACCGCCTCTCTTCCGTGACCGGAGCCGACCGCATCTTTGTGCTGGAGGAAGGACGCGTGACGGAGTGCGGCTCGCACCAAGTTCTTCTGGAGAAAGGCGGCAAATACGCCGCTATGTGGAAACAATATGTGGAATCTGTCAAATGGAACATCAAATGAGCATCATAGAAACCCTTCGGCATAAATATGCCCTTACCCGTCAGGGTGCGAAAGACCTGATGAAATCCAGCCTTGCCAGCGCTGCGATGGACATTGTCCTCATGCTGCCCGTCGGGCTTATGTTCTACCTGGTAAAAGACCTGATGGAAGGAAACGCGTTGAATACCTGGGGGTATGTCTGGAAAATCGGCGCCTGCCTGCTGGCCGTGGCTGCCATGGAATACGTCAAGTACAATTATCAGTTCGTCACCGTGTATCTGGAGAGCGGCCGCCGGAGAATCTCCCTGGCGGAGAAACTGCGCCGCCTGCCGCTGTCCTTCTTCGGCAAGAAGGATCTGGCCGACCTTACCAGCACCATCATGGCCGATGCGGCCACAATTGAAACGGGAACATCCCACTGGGTGCCTGAACTCATCGGGTCTATGATTTCCACGACACTCATCGGCATCAGTCTTTTCTTCTTCGACTGGAGAATGGCGCTCGCCGCCGTTTGGGTAATACCTGTCGCCATCAGCATCGTCCTCTTCTCATCCAAGTTCCAGAACCGATTCAATCGCCGCAATGTACAGGCGAAGGTGGCGCTGGCCGACAGCATTCAGGAAGGATTGGAGGCGTTCCAGGATATCCGGGCCAACGATGCGGAGCGCAAATACCTGCAGGGACTCTGGCCCCGTATCGACTCGGTGGAGAAGCGGGCCATTCAGGCCGAGCTGGGCGTTGCCGTCTTTGTCGTGAGCGGGCAGATGGTCCTGAAGCTGGGGATTGCGACCATTGCCCTGGTCGGAGCCATGCTGCTTTCCGCCGGGAACCTGAATGTGCTGACATTCTTCATGTTCCTGCTCGTGGCGTCCCGCCTGTATGACCCGATGTCCGGATCGCTCATCAACTTGGGAGCCGTGGTGTCTCTGGGCGTCCAGTCGGAACGCATGGATGAAATCCTCAATCACGCGGAACAGCGGGGTGAGGAAACGCTTTCCAACAAGGGCTATGACATTGAATTCAAGGATGTCCGTTTTGCCTATGATTCGTCTGAGACTGTTCTGGACGGGGTTTCATTTACTGCGAAGCAGGGAGAGGTGACCGCGCTCATTGGCCCTTCGGGTTCCGGCAAGACCACCATATCGCGTCTGGCATCCCGATTTTGGGACATTCCTTCCGGCACTATCACGGTGGGCGGGATGGATATTTCCAAGATAGACCCTGAGACGCTGATGGGCTTGTATTCCATCGTATTCCAAGACGTTACGCTGTTCAACAACACCGTACTGGAGAATATCCGCATCGGCCGCAAGGATGCTTCGGAAGCGGAGGTCATCGCGGCCGCACGGCTGGCCCACGTGGATGTCTTCGCTGAGAAACTGCCGCAAGGATGGAATACGATGATCGGCGAAAATGGCAGCGAACTATCGGGAGGGGAACGCCAGCGGATATCCATCGCTCGCGCCTTCCTGAAAGATGCCCCCATCATTCTAATGGACGAAGCCACAGCTTCCCTGGACGTAGAGAACGAGACATTTATCCAGGAGTCACTCTCTAGGCTGGTCAAGGATAAGACAGTAATTATCATCGCACACCGCATGCGCACCGTGGCCGGGGCCGACAAGATTGTGGTCCTGAAGGAGGGCAGGGTAGAAGAGTGCGGAACGCCGGCTGAACTTACGGCTTCCGGAGGCTTCTACAAGCGGATGCAGGACATCCAGCAGGGAGCCTTGGAATGGAATCTATAAATCTTTAAAAGCATATGAAACCTGTATTCAAAGTCATTCTGATGGCCGTCGCCTATCTGGCGACATTCATCCTCGGTGCCGCAAGCGGCGCCATCCACCCGGTATGTTATGCCTATATCGGCGCCATTCTGCCGCTGGTCTTCGCATTCATCTATCTTTATACGTGCTCCATTATCAGGGGGTTCGGGGCAGCGACAGTTCTGAACGGATTCATCTTGGTCTTGTTCCTGATTGTGGGGGAAGCCGACCTTGGCTATATAATCGCTACGGTTGTTCTGACGGCACTGGCCGAACTGCTCAGGAAGGTCTTCGGCTATGATACGAAGAAAGGAGTCCGCTGGAGTTTCATTCCCTTTGCTTTCTCCTTCTTTGCCTACACCTCCCACTGGTGGACGGACAAGGAGGGCTCCCTGGCCGCTGCCGTCGAAGAAATGCCCGCCGGATATGACCAGTTGATGATTCCTGTCATTAACAATATTCCGATGATGATTGTCGTACTGGTCCTGACCATTCCCGTCGCCATCCTGGCCATGCGCCTGGCGGAGCGGTCGCTGAAGAAACAATCGGAAGGATTGAAATGAAACCGAACTATAAGAATTGGATGCCGAAAGGCATGGTAGGGAGTTTTGCGGCAGGAACAGCCGTAGTTCTGGCTCTGACACTGATCATCGGTGTCGGATGGTTGAAGATCATCCTGCTGATCCTTACCTTGGTGTTGGCCGGGGTAACCGTCTGGACTGTGCTGATGTACCGGGCTTTCTCCTATGACGGGAAGAGGCAGATGTCCCGCCAGATCATCGATGGTGTGGCGGAGTATGTCATACTGCCGGAGGGAGGTCGGTGCCTGGACGTGGGCTGCGGCAGCGGAGCGCTGGCCATAGCCGTGGCCAAGCGCAACCCCAAAGCGACCGTGACCGGTATCGACCGCTGGGGGGCTGAATACGCTTCCTTCAGCAAGAAACTCTGCGAGGATAATGCCTTTGCGGAAGGTGTGGCAGAGAGAA